>Ga0114974_10000879_pt1 | contig 24174 bp, 16 predicted proteins | sample S_130206_EF_Meta_FD_87318 | JGI IMG/M metagenome (GOLD analysis project Ga0114974, IMG submission 87318) | Freshwater microbial communities from Lake Simoncouche, Canada to study carbon cycling - S_130206_EF_MetaG | ecosystem: Environmental > Aquatic > Freshwater > Lake | place: Lake... | reverse complement strand
GCCAGGCGACAACGTGTCGATCACCGTCAAGCTGATCAACCCGATCGCCATGGAAGAGGGCCTGCGCTTCGCCATCCGCGAAGGCGGCAAGACCGTCGGCGCCGGCGTTGTGGCCAAAATCATCGCCTGAGTTTTCAGTAGGGGTATAGCTCAATTGGCAGAGCGTCGGTCTCCAAAACCGAAGGTTGTAGGTTCGATTCCTACTGCCCCTGCCACCTGAAGGCTGCAAAAGGGTGGTTCCAAGCCCGCCATGCGAATGGCGGGCTTAAGCGTCTCAAGAAGGCGGCATTCAGTTACACGACCACGGACGCACGATAGAGAAAAATGGCTACCTCACAAGTTCAAACGGTCAGTACCAACGCCGACAAGGCTAAGCTGGCTGGTGCGGCCGTTTTGGCTGTGGCTGCCTTGGCGGCTTTTTACCTGCTGGCCAAGCAAGGAGCCTGGGCCCAGTGGGGCGCGCTTTTGTTGGGTCTGGCCGCGGCGGCAGGTGTTTTTTTCATGTCTGAATCCGGCAAGGCATTGCTTGCATTTGGGCGCGACGCTTGGCGCGAAGTCAAAAAAGTTGTCTGGCCCGAGCGCAAGGAGGCGGTGCAAATGACCGTCTACGTTTTCGTGTTTGTGCTGGTGATGGCTGTCTTTCTCTGGTTGACTGACAAGACGCTGGAGTGGTTGTTTTATGACCTTATCCTGGGGTGGAAGAAATGATGAATGATGTTGTAGACTCCTTGGCCGCGGAAGCGCCTGGCGCAGCTCAGATTCTGGCCACCGCACCCGCAAACCCGGACTTGCGCTGGTATGTGGTCCACGCCTATTCGGGTATGGAAAAAGCGGTTGAGCGCAACATTCTTGAGCGGATTAGCCGCGCCGGTATGCAGGGTCAATTTGGTCGCATCTTGGTGCCCATGGAAGAAGTTGTTGAGATCAAGAATGGGCAGAAAAAAACCACGGAGAGAAAATTCTTTCCGGGTTACGTTTTGGTTGAGATGGTGATGAACGACGACACCTGGCACCTGGTCAAGCACACCAATAAGGTCACAGGTTTTGTAGGTGGTGCCAAAAATCGTCCGGCGCCAATCTCAGAAGCAGAAGTCATGAAAATCGTCAATCAGATGCAGGAGGGTACAGAAAAGCCTCGGCATAAGGTTGAGTTCATGGTGGGTGAGTTTGTCCGCATCAAGGACGGTCCTTTCACTGACTTCAACGGCTCGGTCGAAGACGTGAACTACGATAAGAGTAAGGTCCGTGTTTCCGTGACTATTTTCGGGCGCGCCACGCCCGTCGAATTGGATTTCTCTCAGATCGAAAAGACCTGAGGTCTGTGGTTCCGGCACTTTACGACTCGGTGCCGGGTTGCTTGGTGAGTCGTTAACCCGCGGGGAGCCATGGTTTAGCCAGCAGTTTGTTGGCACCTGGCGCTTGCACCCGCAAGGAGAAAAGCATGGCGAAAAAAATCGTCGGTTTTGTCAAGCTGCAAGTTCCGGCAGGCAAAGCCAACCCGTCCCCACCCATTGGCCCAGCTCTGGGTCAGCGTGGCTTGAACATCATGGAGTTCTGCAAGGCCTTCAATGCCCAGACCCAAGGCATCGAGCCAGGTCTGCCATTGCCTGTGGTGATCACGGCTTTTGCGGACAAGAGTTTCACATTCGTGATCAAGTCGCCCCCGTCGTCGATTTTGATCAAAAAGGCGGTCAAGATCGATAAGGGCTCTGCGCGTCCGCACACCGACAAGGTGGGCAAGATCACGCGGGCACAGCTTGAGGAAATAGCCAGGACCAAGATGAAGGACCTGACAGCCGCTGACATGGACGCCGCAGTGCGCACCATTGCCGGTTCGGCGCGGTCTATGGGTGTGAATGTGGAGGGTGTGTAAATGACTCAGCTCACCAAAAAACAAAAGTCCCAACAGGGCAAGATCGACAGCAACAAGCTGTACCCGCTGGCGGATGCCCTAGGCATCGTCAAAGAATTTGCCACAGCCAAATTCGACGAGTCGATCGACGTGGCGGTGCAACTTGGCATTGATGCCAAGAAGTCAGACCAAGTGGTGCGCGGCGCAGTCGTGTTGCCAAATGGCACCGGCAAGACCAAACGTGTCGCTGTGTTCGCGCAAGGTGCCAAGGCTGAAGAAGCTCGGGCGGCTGGGGCTGATATTGTTGGCATGGACGACCTCGCTGCCATGATCAAGGCTGGCGACATGCCATTCGACGTTGTCATTGCCGCCCCAGACGCTATGCGCGTGGTGGGTACTCTGGGTCAGATTCTTGGCCCTCGCGGTTTGATGCCCAACCCCAAGGTTGGTACGGTGACACCTGATGTCGCCACGGCAGTTCGCAACGCAAAGGCTGGTCAGGTCCAATTCCGCGTGGACAAGGGCGGCATCGTGCATTCCACCATTGGTCGTCGCTCATTTGGCAATGACAAGCTGCAGGGCAACTTGGCTGCGCTGGTGGACGCTTTGACAAAAGCCAAGCCAGCTGCCAGCAAGGGCGTGTATTTGCGTAAAGTGGCTGTGTCGTCGACGATGGGTGTGGGTGTGCGGGTTGACCTGCAGACCATTGCCGGATAACGAAAAGAATTTGCGGGGCCTGCAAAGGCATCGCAAAGTGGTGGGCTGCCGGTTCTGAAAAGTCCAGGCAGGTCATCCAAGACCGTTGGTGTGCAGCCTTACTGGTGAGGGCAGGCACTTAATCATAGAAAACCAACGCAGATGGCGATCCCGCTGCTTGAGGATGAGGTCCTGAACAGTTGGTCGCTGCAACGTGGCGTTCCGGAAAGCAATAGGCTGACCGGTACATTTAGAAGGAGTAGACCTTGAGTCTTAATCGCAGTGAGAAAGAAGCGGTCATCAGTGATGTGACTGGCCTCGCCGCAGAAGCTCAAACGCTCGTGATGGCGGAGTACCGGGGCATCAAAGTCGCGGACATGACCAAATTGCGCACGGTCGCGCGCAGCAATGGTGTGAGCCTGAGTGTGTTGAAAAACACTCTGGCCCGCCGAGCTGTCGCTGGCAGTGGCTTTGAGGTGGTGTCAGACATGATGACCGGCCCGCTGATCTATGGCTTCTCTGTTGATGCTGTTGCTGCCGCGCGAGTGGTGGCTGATTTCGCGAAAACCAACGACAAATTGGTCATTCGCGGTGGCGCATATGGCGGAAAAGCACTGGACGTGAACGGCGTGAAGCAATTGGCAAGCATCCCCTCCAAAGAGGTTTTGCTGGCGCAATTGTTGGGTTTGATGCAATCCCCGATTTCGCGAACAGCACGTGTGCTGGCCGCTATCGCGGAGAAAAAAGGCGCTGGCGTGCCAGAAGCAGAAACACCTGCTGAGGCTGTTGCGGCCTGATGGCTCGTGGCAAGTGATAACCAATATTGTTAGGAAATAAAAATGGCATTCGATAAAGACGCATTTTTGACCGCGCTTGACAGCATGACGGTCATGGAACTCAACGACCTGGTGAAAGCCATCGAAGAGAAGTTTGGCGTGAGCGCTGCAGCAATGTCGGCGCCCGCTGGTGGTGGTGGCGCTGCTGCCGCTGTCGTCGAAGAGAAGACCGAGTTCAACGTCGTTCTGCTTGAAGCTGGCGCCGCCAAGGTGTCGGTTATTAAGGCCGTGCGCGAAATCACTGGCCTGGGCCTCAAAGAAGCCAAGGATCTGGTTGACGGCGCACCCAAAAATGTGAAAGAGGCGATCTCCAAAGCCGATGCTGAAGCTGCGCTGAAAAAGCTGGTGGAAGCTGGTGCCAAGGCCGAGCTCAAGTAATCGACGTTTCCATCCAGTAAGGCTACCTGACCAGGTGGCCGGTTCTGGATGGAGCGCAGAGCGCACTGACAAACGGAGCTGCGCGCCCGTTTGTCAGTGTCTTCTGACCCCGACTGCAGAAGATGCCTTGGTTCGGGTTGCATGCAATGTGCGACCGTCCGCCAATGATTGGTAGTGGCCAATCACCAAGACTTATTGAGACGTGGGCGGTGGTTTGGAGGCTGGCTTCAAACACTTGCCTGCAGGTTCTCAATGCGACAGTCGCCTAGGACCCCCAGGATTCTTTAGTCTTTGCCCGGAGATCTCATGGCTTACACATACACCGAACGCAAGCGCATTCGCAAAAATTTTGGCAGCCGCGACAGCGTGCTGGAAATCCCCTACCTCCTGCAAATGCAGAAGGACGCTTACACCGCGTTCCTTCAAGCCGATGTAGCGCCTAAAAAGCGGACTCTCGAAGGGCTCCAGGCTGCATTTCAGGCCGCATTCCCCATTGTTTCGCACAATGGTTTTGTGGAGATGAAATACCTGGACTACAACCTGGCAAAGCCGGCCTTTGACGTGCGCGAATGCCAGACCCGTGGTCTGACCTACGCCTCGGCGGTTCGTGCCAAGGTGCAGTTGATCATCTATGACCGGGAATCCTCAACCACCCAGAACAAAGTGGTCAAAGAAGTTAAGGAACAAGAGGTCTACATGGGGGAAGTGCCCCTGATGACGGGCAAAGGTTCTTTCATCATCAACGGCACCGAGCGTGTCATCGTGTCGCAGTTGCACCGCTCACCGGGCGTTTTCTTTGAGCATGACAAGGGAAAGACCCATAGCTCAGGCAAATTGCTGTTCTCGGCACGCATCATCCCCTACCGCGGCTCTTGGCTGGATTTCGAGTTCGACCCCAAGGATATTTTGTACTTCCGGGTAGATCGTCGGCGCAAGATGCCGGTGACCATACTGCTCAAGGCCATTGGCCTTAATCATGAGTCGATCCTGGCCAACTTCTTTGTCAACGACAACTTCAGGCTGATGGACAGTGGCGCGCAAATGGAGTTTGTGGCCGAGCGACTGCGTGGCGAAGTGGCCCGCTTTGACATCACTGACAAGGCCGGTAAGGTCGTGGTTGCCAAAGACAAACGGGTCACGGCGCGTCACACGCGTGAATTGGAGCAATCGGGGACCACACATATCAGCGTACCGGAAGACTTTCTGGTAGCGCGAGTCGTGGCCCGCAACATCGTCGAAGCCGACACCGGTGAAATCATTGCCAAGGCCAACGAGGAACTGACCGAGGCTTTGCTGAAAAAACTGCGCGCAGCCGGCGTGCAAGACCTGCCTTGCATCTACACGAACGAGCTCGATCAAGGCCCTTACATTTCGCAAACCCTGCGCAGTGATGAAACCGTGGACGAGTTTGCCGCCCGGGTTGCCATCTACCGCATGATGCGTCCTGGCGAGCCACCCACCGAAGACGCGGTACAAGCGCTGTTTCAGCGTTTGTTCTACAACCCCGACACCTATGACCTGTCTCGCGTGGGTCGCATGAAGTTCAACGCCAAGATGGGCCGAACCGAGTCTACCGGCCCCATGGTGCTGACCAATGAAGATATCCTGGCGGTGGTGAAGATCCTGGTGGACCTGCGCAATGGCCGTGGTGACGTCGATGACATCGACCACCTCGGTAATCGCCGCGTGCGTTGCGTGGGCGAATTGGCTGAAAACCAGTACCGAACCGGTCTTGCCCGTATTGAAAAAGCGGTTAAAGAACGGCTTGGCCAAGCCGAGCAAGAGCCGCTCATGCCCCATGACCTGATCAACAGCAAGCCGATTTCGGCAGCCTTGAAAGAGTTCTTCGGAGCGTCTCAGCTGTCTCAGTTCATGGACCAGACCAACCCTTTGTCCGAGATCACGCACAAACGTCGTGTCTCGGCCCTTGGCCCGGGTGGTCTGACCCGAGAGCGTGCTGGCTTTGAAGTCCGGGACGTGCACGTCACCCATTACGGCCGTGTCTGCCCTATTGAAACACCCGAGGGTCCGAACATCGGTTTGATCAACTCTTTGGCCTTGTATGCGCGGCTCAACGAGTACGGCTTTATCGAAACGCCCTACCGCAGGGTGGTCGACAGCATGGTCACGATGGACATCGATTACTTGTCCGCCATCGAAGAGGGCAAATATGTGATCGCCCAGGCCAATGCCACTCTTGACAAGACTGGCAAGCTGAGTGGAGAGTTGATCTCCGCGCGGGAAGCCGGCGAGTCGATACTGGTTGGCGGAGAGCGTGTCCAGTACATGGATGTGTCGCCGGCGCAGATTGTGTCGGTTGCCGCTTCACTGGTGCCATTCCTAGAGCACGATGACGCCAATCGCGCTCTGATGGGTGCCAACATGCAGCGCCAAGCTGTGCCTATTCTGCGGCCCGAAAAAGCCTTTGTCGGAACCGGTATCGAGCGTGTTTCGGCGGTGGACTCCGGTACTGTGGTAACCGCCACCCGTGGCGGCCTGGTCGACTATGTCGATGCCACCCGGGTTGTTATCCGGGTCAACGACGCCGAAGCACAGGCGGGTGAAGTGGGCGTTGACATCTACAACCTGATCAAATACCAGCGTTCCAATCAGAACACAAACATCCACCAACGGCCGATTGTCAAAAAAGGCGACCGACTGTCCAAAGGTGATGTCATCGCTGACGGCGCCTCCACCGATCTGGGCGAGTTGGCACTGGGCCAGAACATGCTGGTCGCGTTCATGCCATGGAATGGTTATAACTTCGAGGACTCGATCCTGATCAGCGAGCGCGTCGTCGCTGAAGACCGTTACACCTCCATCCACATCGAGGAACTGGTGGTGATGGCGCGTGACACCAAGCTCGGCTCTGAAGAGATCACACGGGACATCCCTAATCTGAGTGAACAGCAGCTGAACCGTTTAGACGAATCCGGCATTATTTATGTCGGCGCTGAAGTGCAACCCGGCGATACGCTGGTTGGCAAGGTCACGCCCAAAGGTGAAACCACCCTGACGCCTGAAGAGAAGCTGTTGCGGGCCATCTTTGGTGAGAAAGCCAGCGATGTCAAAGACACCTCGCTGCGGGTTGACCAAGGTTCACAGGGCACGGTCATTGACGTGCAGGTGTTCACCCGCGAAGGCATCGTGCGGGACCGCCGTGCCCAACAGATCATCGACGATGAACTCAAGCGCTTCCGACTGGACCTGAACGATCAGCTGCGCATTGTGGAAGCCGACGCGTTCGACCGGATTGAAAAGCTGCTGGTTGGCCGGGCTGCCAATGGGGGCCCGCAAAAGCTGGCCAAAGGCACCAAGATCGACAAGGCCTACCTCAGCTCGGTCGATAAATTTCACTGGTTTGATATTCGTCCGGCCGAGGACGAGGTGGCTACCCAGCTGGAAAGCATCAAGAACTCGCTGGAGCAAACGCGCCACAGCTTCGACCTGTCATTTGAGGAAAAGCGTAAGAAGCTCACCCAGGGTGACGAGTTGCCTGCTGGTGTGCTCAAGATGGTCAAGGTCTATCTTGCCGTCAAACGCCGACTGCAACCGGGTGACAAGATGGCAGGCCGGCACGGCAACAAGGGCGTGGTGTCCAAGATTGTCCCGGTCGAAGACATGCCTTACATGGCCGACGGTACGCCTTGCGACATCGTACTTAACCCGCTGGGCGTTCCTTCACGGATGAACGTCGGGCAGGTGCTTGAGGTCCACCTTGGGTGGGCTGCCAAGGGCATTGGCCAGCGCATTGGCGACATGCTGCAAGAGCAGGCCAAGATTGCCGAGTTGCGCAAATTCTTGGAGGCTCTGTACAACGGCTCCGGTCGCAAAGAAGACGTCACGCTATTGAGCGATGACGAGGTGCTGGAGATGGCTGGCAACCTGAGCGGTGGGGCCACATTCGCCACACCTGTGTTTGATGGTGCCTCTGAAGAAGAAATTCGCGGTATGCTGAAGCTGGCCTACCCAGAAGAGATCGTCAAGGCCAAGGGCTTGACGGCAGCGCGGACCCAGGCCAACCTGTTCGACGGCCGCAGTGGTGACGCGTTTGAGCGTCCGACCACGATCGGCTACATGCACGTGCTCAAGCTTCACCACTTGGTGGATGACAAAATGCATGCCCGCTCCACTGGGCCATACAGTTTGGTGACGCAACAGCCGCTGGGCGGCAAGGCGCAGTTTGGTGGTCAGCGTTTCGGTGAGATGGAAGTCTGGGCGCTCGAAGCCTATGGCGCCGGTTACACCTTGCAAGAGATGTTGACGGTCAAATCAGATGACGTGCAAGGCCGGACCAAGGTCTATGAAAGCATCGTCAAGGGTGAGCACTCGATCGAAGCCGGTATGCCGGAGTCGTTCAATGTGCTGGTCAAGGAAATTCGCTCCCTCGGTATTGACATTGAGCTGGAACGGTCCTGAGCTCTGGACTCAACTGATTAACAAGGAAATAGCGTCATGAAATCATTACTCGACCTGTTCAAGCAGTTCACCCCCGACGAGCATTTCGATGCCATCAAGATCGGCATGGCTTCTCCCGAGAAGATCCGTTCCTGGTCGTTTGGCGAAGTTAAAAAGCCGGAGACCATCAACTACCGCACCTTCAAGCCTGAGCGCGATGGTCTGTTTTGTGCCAAGATCTTTGGCCCGATCAAAGACTACGAGTGCCTCTGCGGCAAGTACAAGCGTCTCAAGCACCGCGGTGTCATTTGCGAAAAATGTGGCGTTGAAGTCACCCAGACCAAGGTGCGGCGCGAGCGCATGGGTCACATTGACCTTGCGGCACCCTGCGCCCACATCTGGTTCCTGAAATCGCTGCCCAGCCGCCTTGGTCTCGTGCTAGACATGACCTTGCGCGATATCGAGCGGGTGCTGTACTTTGAAGCCTACGTGGTGACCGACCCTGGCATGACGCCGCTGAAAAAATACAGCATCATGTCGGAGGATGATTTTGACGCCAAGTTCAAGGAATACGGCGATGAATTCCAGGCCAAGATGGGCGCCGAGGGTATTAAGGACCTGTTGCAGGGCATCGATATTGACGGTTCGATCGAGAAACTGCGTAACGACCCGAGCGGCTCCGAGCTCAAAATCAAGAAAAACACCAAGCGGCTCAAGCTGCTGGAAGCATTCAAAAAGTCTGGCATCAAACCTGAGTGGATGGTGCTGGACGTGCTGCCGGTGCTGCCGCCCGACCTGCGTCCGCTGGTGCCGCTGGATGGTGGCCGCTTTGCCACCTCCGACCTGAATGATCTGTATCGCCGCGTGATCAACCGCAACAGCCGGCTGCGCCGTTTGCTGGAGTTGAAAGCGCCTGAGATCATCGCCCGTAATGAAAAGCGGATGCTTCAGGAAGCGGTTGACTCCCTGTTGGACAACGGACGCCGTGGCAAGGCCATGACCGGCGCCAACAAGCGCGCGCTCAAGTCACTGGCTGACATGATCAAAGGTAAGAGTGGCCGTTTCCGCCAGAACTTGTTGGGTAAACGCGTTGACTACTCGGGTCGCTCAGTGATTGTGGTGGGCCCTACACTCAAACTGCATCAGTGCGGTTTGCCCAAGCTGATGGCCTTGGAACTGTTCAAGCCATTCATCTTTGCTAGGCTTGAGGCGATGGGCATTGCCACCACCATCAAGGCTGCCAAGAAAGAAGTTGAATCCGGCACGCCAGTGGTGTGGGACATTTTGGAAGAAGTCATCAAAGAGCATCCGGTCATGCTGAACCGGGCGCCTACCCTGCACCGCTTGGGCATCCAAGCATTTGAGCCGATCCTGATCGAGGGCAAAGCGATTCAGTTGCACCCCCTGGTTTGTGCAGCTTTCAATGCCGACTTTGACGGTGACCAGATGGCCGTTCACGTGCCACTGTCGGTCGAGGCTCAAATGGAATGCCGCACCTTGATGCTGGCCTCCAACAATGTGCTGTTTCCGTCCAATGGGGAACCTTCCATCGTTCCCTCGCAGGACGTGGTGCTGGGCCTCTACTACACGACCCGCGACCGGATCAATGGCAAGGGTGAGGGCCTGATTTTTTCTGATACCGGTGAAGTGCAACGTGCGTTCGATGCGGGTGAGGTGAGTCTCAACTCCCGCATCAATGTCCGTCTGACCGAGTACAGTAAGAACAAGGAGACAGGCGAGTTCGAGGGCTCCACCAAGCTGTGGGAGACCACGGCTGGCCGCGCCTTGTTGTCAGAAATTTTGCCCAAAGGTTTGCCATTCGCCAACATCAACAAGGCGCTCAAGAAAAAGGAAATTTCCAAGCTCATCAATGTGTCTTTCCGCAAGTGCGGTCTGAAAGAGACGGTGGTGTTTGCCGACAAGCTGCTGCAAGCTGGCTTTAGGCTGGCCACCAAGGCGGGTATTTCCATCTGCATTGACGACATGCTGGTGCCACCAGAAAAGCCTGAGATCATCCTTCGCGCCCAAAAAGAGGTGAAAGAGATCGAACAACAGTATGTGTCTGGTCTGGTCACGGCTGGTGAGCGTTACAACAAGGTCGTCGACATCTGGGGCAAATCGGGTGACGAGGTGTCCAAGGTGATGATGGCCAAGCTGTCTAAAGAGATGGTGACCGACCGCCATGGCAATTTAGTGCCTCAGGAATCGTTCAACTCGATCTATATGATGGCTGACTCCGGCGCGCGGGGCTCTGCGGCCCAGATTCGCCAGGTGGCCGGCATGCGTGGTCTGATGGCCAAGCCGGATGGCTCGATCATCGAAACGCCTATCACCGCCAATTTCCGTGAAGGCCTGAACGTGTTGGAGTACTTCATCTCCACCCACGGCGCCCGTAAAGGTTTGGCTGATACGGCCTTGAAGACCGCTAACTCGGGCTACCTGACCCGGCGGCTGGTCGACGTGACCCAGGATCTGGTCGTGACTGAACAAGACTGCGGTACCCACGACGGCTCGCTGATGCGCGCCATTGTTGAAGGTGGCGAGGTTATTGAATCCTTGCGCGACCGTATCTTGGGCCGAACGGCGGCTGATGACATCCTGCACCCCGAGAACCGCTCGGTGATGACGGTGGCGGGCACCATGCTGGACGAGGACCTGATCGAGGAACTGGAGGCAGCTGGCGTAGACGAAGTCAAGGTCCGCACAGCGCTCACCTGCGAAACCCGATTTGGCATCTGTGCCAAGTGCTATGGCCGAGATCTGGGCCGTGGCGGCTTGGTCAATGGCGGCGAAGCTGTGGGTGTGATTGCAGCGCAGTCTATTGGCGAGCCGGGCACCCAGTTGACCATGCGTACTTTCCACATTGGTGGTGCTGCATCCCGTGCAGCAATTGCCTCGAGCGTAGAGGCCAAGTCCAACGGCAATATCGGTTTCAACGCGACCATGCGCTACGTGACCAATGGCAAAAAAGAGCTGGTGGTGATATCCCGCTCTGGCGAAATCGTGATCCATGACGAGCATGGACGTGAACGCGAGCGCCACAAAGTGCCTTATGGCGCGGTGTTGACAGTGAAGGCCGATCAGACCATCAAGGCCGGTGCGATTCTGGCCAACTGGGATCCACTCACCCGCCCAATCATTACTGAATTTGCTGGCAAGACCAACTTCGAAAACGTTGAAGAAGGCCTGACCGTCGCCCGCCAAGTGGACGAGGTCACCGGCCTGTCGACGCTGGTGGTGATCGACCCCAAGCGCCGTGGTTCTGCCAAGGTGATCCGGCCCCAGGTCAAGCTGATCGATGCCTCCGGCAATGAGGTCAAGATTCCTGGGACAGACCACTCTGTGACCATCGGTTTCCCGGTGGGCGCCTTGGTTCAGGTGCGCGATGGCCAAGACGTTGGCCCTGGCGAAGTGCTCGCCCGGATTCCAATCGAAGGTCAGAAGACGCGCGACATCACCGGCGGTCTGCCCCGCGTAGCCGAGCTGTTCGAAGCCCGTTCACCCAAAGACAAGGGTGTGCTTGCTGAGATGACCGGCACAGTGTCGTTCGGTAAGGAGACCAAAGGCAAGATTCGCCTGCAGATCACTGATCCGGAAGGCGCCGTCTGGGAAGAGCTCGTGCCCAAAGAGAAAAACATTTTGGTGCACGAAGGCCAGGTGGTCAACAAGGGTGAGAGCGTGGTGGACGGCCCGGCCGACCCGCAGGATATTTTGCGTCTGCTCGGCTCAGAGGAGCTGGCTCGCTACATCGTCGACGAAGTGCAGGATGTGTACCGCTTGCAGGGCGTGAAGATCAACGACAAGCACATCGAAGTGATTGTTCGTCAGATGCTGCGCCGTGTGGTGGTGGAAAACGCGGGCGACTCCAACTACATCAATGGTGAGCAAGTGGAGCGTTCGGAAATGCTCAACACCAACGATGCGCTGCGCGCCGACGGCAAGATTGCTGCGACCTTTACCAATCTGTTGCTGGGTATCACCAAGGCTTCTTTGTCAACTGACAGCTTCATCAGCGCTGCGTCCTTCCAGGAGACCACCCGCGTGCTGACAGAGGCGGCCATCATGGGCAAGCGCGACGAACTGCGAGGTCTGAAAGAGAATGTGATTGTCGGTCGCCTGATCCCGGCAGGAACTGGCCTGGCCTACCACGAAGCTCGCAAAGTGCGCGAGAACATGGACGACGCCGAGCGGCGCGCCATTTCTGAGGCTGAGGCCGCTGAATTGGCTGGTGAGACTGACTTGGCGCAGGCCGATGAAGGTGCTGTGGCCGAGTAAGTTTCGGCCCTTCTGTTTGCTATAGTAAAGAGAGCGCCTCAGGTCCATTGCATATGGGCTTGAGGCGTTTTTCTATGGGCTGCGGAACGGGCTGCAAACTTTGCTGCGCATTAGAGGCTCAATGTGGTTGCTACCAGCACGCTCTTGGTTTGGTCGCTGGCAGCATTGCTGTTGTTCTGGGCGATTGGGGCTTATAACCGGCTGGTGCGCTTGCGCGCCCAGGCGATCGCGGCCTTCTCCACCTTGGAGCAAGCCATGGGGGGCCTGCCGGTGCTGATTGCGGCCAGTTTTTCTCAACCTGTAACCGAGGCATCGTCACTCAATCTGGAGATGTTAGCGCTGATGGATGCTGGTAAACGCTTCGCTGATGCACTGCGGTTGGCGAGGGCGGCGCCGTTGGCCGATGCTGCCATGGACGATCTGTCCAAGGCCTACCAAGAGCTGGCCGGCAGCTGGGACAAGCAGAGTGTATTGCCGGATGATCTGAGCACACCAGACGTCTTTGCCGCCGTTCAGCTTCGTTGGAACCAGATTGGTTTGCTGGTGCAGGCGGCGCGGGCCGACTTTAATAACCGGGTGCAGCTTTACAACGACGCCATTGGCCAATTTCCGGCCTTGCTGGTGGCTGCGGCTGTGGGACTCAAGCCCGGTCAGACACTCTCCTAAGTATGGCCATAACCTCCCCGATGCAACCCGCGCTATGGCTGCAGCTGCAGGTCACAGCGTCTGTATTGATGGCGGTGCGCCAGGGCGTATCAGGCACGGCGGCCATTGCCAAAGTGCCGGGCGAATTGCGGCCTGGTGTCCAAGCACTGACCTTTGCGGTACTGCGTTCGCTAGGGCGTGCGCAGGCCTTGCGCCAACTTTTGGTCAGCCGTAACCCGCCACCGCAAGCCGATGCCCTGCTCTGCACCGCACTGGCCTTGTCTTGGAGCGATCAGGACGCGCCCTATGAAGTGTTCACCCTGGTGAACCAAACCGTGGAGGCGGCAAAGAGAGATCCAGCGACCCGGGGTCAATCCGGTTTCCTCAATGGCTGTCTACGCCGATTTTTACGAGAGCGCGATGCCCTCGTCGCCGGCACAGACGCTCAGGCTCAGGCGCGCTGGAACCATCCTGTCTGGTGGATTGACCGCCTGCGTAGCGACTGGCCAAAAGACTGGCAAAACATGCTGGCGGCCAACAATACCCAGGCACCCATGACCTTGAGGGTCAACACACGCCGGACCAGCTTGGAAGCGGCAATGCGCTCATTTGATGCAGCTGGCCTGGTGGCTGACGCCACTGGCCCCTCTGCCTTGACCTTGCGCCAAGCCAAACCGGTTCAAGCACTGCCCGGTTTTGCGGAAGGGTTTGTCTCAGTTCAGGACGTCGCGGCCCAGCTAGCGGCGCCTTTGCTGCTGGCGGGATTGGATCAGCCTGCCCGATTAAGGGTGTTGGACGCCTGTGCAGCGCCAGGCGGCAAGACTGCCCATCTCTTGGAATTGGCTGACTGTGACGTGACTGCCCTTGATGTAGACCCGGTCCGGTGTGAGCGGGTGCATGAAACGCTGCATCGCCTGGGCCTTCAGGCCCACGTCCTGGCGGCCGATGCGGCTGCAGTGGCGTCTTGGTGGGATGGCCGGCCATTTGATGCAATTTTGCTGGATGCGCCCTGCTCTGCATCTGGTATCGTGCGACGACATCCTGATGTGCGATGGCTGCGCCGCCCGAGTGATATTGACCAATTGGTCGCCGTTCAGGCCCGCCTGTTAAACGCGCTGTGGCCTCTCGTACGACCTGGCGGCCGTCTGTTGTACAGCACCTGCTCCGTGTTCCGCGCCGAAGGCGAAAATCAGATCCAAACGTTTCTTGCGTACAACACCGAGGCGCTATTGCTGCCATCGCCCGGGCATTTGCTGCCTTTTTCATCACTCAAACCCGGGGTAGTCCTAGACAATCCAGTCGGTGAGCATGACGGTTTTTATTACGCATTGCTGCAAAAGCGCCCGCGTTGAGTGCCTAGGGTACTTGCTGTGCGCTTTTCTGGCCTGGGGCTGCCCGAGACTTGCCATGGCGCAAGCCGCGGGTGCAGAGCTGTCCCAATTGCAGATAGAACGGGCCGGTGATGCGGTTTTGTTGTCAGCCACAACTCGCTTCGACCTGCCGCCTGCAGTTGAGGATGCTCTTCTCAAGGGTATCCCGATCATTTTTGTGGCCGAAGTCGAGCTGGCCCGTGAACGCTGGTATTGGACCAACAAGAAGGTGGCAAGTGCAGAGCGTCACATGCGGTTGGCATTTCAGCCTTTGACGCGTCGCTGGCGCCTGAACATAGCCTCAGGCCCGATTGCCATGAGCGGTATTGGCATGGCCTTGACACAAAATTTTGACGCCCTGGCCGAAGCAATGGCCGCTGTTCAGCGCATTTCACGTTGGAAAATTGCCGACGCTTCCGAACTGGAATTGAGTCAACGGCACCTATTACAGTTTCGTTTCCGGCTGGATGTGACGCAACTGCCTCGGCCTTTGCAAATAGGCACGATGGGTGACACTGATTGGGATCTTACGGTCAGCGCAACGCGCCCGTTCCAGTTGGAGCCGGGCCGGTGAGCCAGGTCAACCCGGCCGCCACCACTGGCAGCAGGTCTTCCCTGCGTAACTCACGCACCCTGCGCTGGACCGTTGGCGCTGGTCTGGCCGTCATGGTGGCGGTGGGCCTGGTTCTGCTGTTTCTGTTGACGCAGGCTACGACCAACCGCGACATGTACGAGCGCAACTACACAAGTCTTTTTGTGCTGAATGTGGTCGTGGCTGCATTACTGCTTCTGGTCATTCTTTGGATCGCTTATCGCCTGTTTGCGCGCCTGCGGCAACGCCGGTTTGGTAGTCGCTTGTTGGTTAAGCTTGCGGCTATTTTTGCACTGGCCGGTTTTGCGCCGGGTCTGCTCATCTACGTGGTTTCCTACCAGTTCGTTGCCCGTTCGATCGAAAGTTGGTTTGACGTTGAGGTAGAGGGAGCCTTGGAGGCCGGTTTGAACCTGGGGCGCGTCACACTGGAAACCCTGTCCAATGACCTGGCAGGCAAGGCTCGCGCCGCTGCCACCTCGCTGGCCGACACGCCTGACGTTAGCGTTGCCTTGCGGCTGGAACGAACCCGTGAACAGCTTGGTGCCAACGATCTGCTGTTGTGGGGAGCGTCTGGCCAGTTGATCGCGGCAGCGGGGCAATCCCGCTACCAGTTGAGTCCAGAAAAACCCAGTCCGCAGCAGTTTCGCAATGCCCGTAGCCAACGCTCGGTCACCTGGACCGAGGGGCTGGACGACGTTGTCCCGGGTGTGGCGCCTGGCGCGAGGCTGAAGGCTTTGGTGCTGTTGTCGGGCACCACAGTGGGTACGCTGGCAGAGCAGCGCTATCTGTTGGTGACTCAGGCGCTGCCGCCGCCACTGGTGGCCAATGCGCTGGCCGTGACCAAAGCCAACCGTGAGTATCAAGAGCGTGCACTGGCACGCGAAGGCCTCAAGAGCATGTACATCGGTACTTTGACGCTGACCCTGTTTCTGGCAGTCTTTGGCGCTGTTTTGTTGGCAGTGGTGCTCGGCAATCAGATCGCACGTCCCCTGCTGCTGCTGGCCGATGGTGTGCGCCAGGTGGCCGCAGGTGATTTGACCCCCAAAATGTCGCTGCAAGGCAGTGATGAACTCGATGGATTGACCCGCTCGTTCGCCCAAATGACGCAACAGTTGGCAGACGCTCGCTTAGCCGTTGAATCCAGTATGGGGCAGTTGGACGCCTCAAGAGCCAATTTGCAGACCATTCTGGACAATTTAACAGCTGGCGTTGTAGTGCTCGATGTTCAAGGCCGCATTGTTTCATCAAACCCGGGCGCGACCCGCATTTTGCGAGTGCCGCTGGCTGCTCACGTGGGCAAGCGCCTTTCTGAGATGGAGGGTTTGACAAGCTTCGCGACCCATGTGCAGGCGCAATTCGAGTCATTTCTGGGCGCTCAATCCCAGCACGGTTTGGACCATTGGCAGCATTCATTCGAGCTGGGTGGCACGACCATGGGTCAGGCTGGACGCCAGGGCGAAGACGCCCTGACCCTGGTCGCTCGGGGCGCCGAACTGCCGGGCTCGGCGCGCCTGCTGGTGTTTGACGACATTTCCGAGATTGTGTCAGCGCAGAGGTCTCAAGCCTGGGGCGAGGTGGCGCGTCGCCTGGCCCATGAAATCAAAAACCCCTTAACGCCGATTCAGTTGTCGGCCGAACGACTGGAGCTCAAGCTCCAGGGCAAACTGGCGCCGACCGACCAGGCCTTGCTCACCAAGTCCGTCAAGACCATCGTCGATCAGGTCGACGCCATGAAGCGGCTGGTGAATGAGTTCCGTGACTACGCGCGCTTGCCTGCTGCCGAGCTCAAGCCGGTTGACCTGAATGGCCTGGTGTCAGACGTGCTGCACCTGTATGCCAATGAGGTGACCGCAGTGCCGATCCAGGCCCAACTGGACCCTGCTTGCCTCCCAGTCCTGGGCGATCCACAGCAGCTCCGGCAAGTGCTGCATAACCTGTTACAAAATGCAATGGATGCCACAGAGTCTGCAGGGCACCAGAGTGCAGAGCACAGTGTTAGGGTCAAAACACAGTGGCTTGAGCCTACTGCCAGAGTACGGCTAAGCGTACTCGACAGTGGCACGGGGTTCCCCGAGGCCATCCTCAAGCGGGCATTCGAACCCTATGTGACCACCAAGTCCAAGGGTACTGGGCTGGGCTTGGCTGTCGTGAAAAAAATTGCTGACGAGCACCGCACACGAGTCGACATCGTTAACCGCGTGCTTGACGGCAAGACCATCGGCGCGCAAGTGTCGTTATCATTCGCCACGGTTATCGAAGAATCGGTCTACCCGGGCACAACCCAAGGAACGCTCTAAAACATGGCAAACATACTGGTGGTTGACGACGAGCTCGGCATCCGCGACCTGTTGTCGGAAATTCTGAACGACGAAGGGCACCAGGTGGAGGTGGCAGAAAATGCGGCTCAAGCCCGCGCAGCCCGCCTGCGTGACCGGCCAGATCTGGTTTTGCTCGACATCTGGATGCCCGACACCGACGGTGTCACACTGCTTAAAGAGTGGTCGTCCAGTGGCGCCTTGACCATGCCCGTGATCATGATGAGCGGACACGCCACGATTGACACCGCCGTGGAAGCCACCAAGATCGGCGCCTCAGCCTTTCTGGAAAAACCCATTACCCTGCAAAAGCTGCTCAAAGCGGTGGAGCAAGGGCTCTCACGGGGTGGTTCGGTCAAGCTTGGTCAAGCTACACCGGCCCCCGCCGGCAAGCCGATCAGTGATGTGGCCGCGCCCACATTTGCCGCAAGCCCCGTTGTTCAAGCAGACCCCGCAGCCCAATGCCAGCAAACCTTCATGCTCGACAAACCCCTGCGCGATGCGCGGGATGAGTTCGAGAAAGCGTATTTTGAGTACCACCTGGCCCGTGAAAACGGGTCCATGACCCGCGTGGCTGAAAAAACCGGTTTAGAGCGCACCCACCTGTATCGCAAGCTCAAGCAACTTGGGGTGGATTTGACCAAAGGCAGGCGCTCTTCACTCTGAGTTGAGCCAAGCTTGCTGCTACAATGTTTCTCCTTGGCCCGGTAGCTCAGTCGGTAGAGCAGAGGATTGAAAATCCTTGTGTCGGTGGTTCGATTCCGCCCCAGGCCACCAAGAGTTTTGAAAAAGCCCGTCCATCGTGATGGGCTTTTTGCATTGTGGGGTCGATGCTCTGGGTATAAGCTGCTGGGTGTTCCTGTGAAACCCGATGTGCCGCACTTGCAACAATGGCACCCACACTCACTCACCCTGGAGTTCATCATGAAACCATTGACTATGCTGATCGCGACCCTCTTCCTCGCGGCTTCAGGCCAAATGGCTGGCGCGCAGACGCCGGTCGAGCCGGCCAAGCCGATTCGGTCGGCCCTGCAGCCAGGCAAGCACAACGCCATCACCGACGTGCCGGGCATCGAGGTAGGCAATTTTGAGCAACGATTTACCGGCACCACCGTGGTGCTGGCGCCCAATGGTGCGGTCGGTGGCGTTGATGTCCGAGGCTCTGCACCCGGCACGCGTGAGACCGACTTGCTGGACCCGACCAATCTGGTGGACAAGGTGGATGCGGTGGTGCTGACTGGTGGCAGCGCCTATGGGCTGGCCACCGCGCATGGCGTGATGCTGTGGCTGGAAGAGAAAAAGCGTGGCTGGAACGTGGGCCGAGGCAACGTGGTGCCCATCGTCCCAGCGGCGGTGCTGTTTGATCCGGGCCGCTTTGGCCGCGCCTTCAATGACCGACCCACCGAAGATTTTGGCCGTCGGGCCGCCGAGGCTGCTTCTGCTGGGCCGGTAGCCATGGGCAATGTGGGTGCGGGCGCCGGTGCCGTGGCGGGTGGCCTCAAGGGCGGGCTGGGTACCGCCAGTGTGGACCTGGGCAACGGCGTGATCGTCGGTGCCATCGTGGCGGTCAATGCAGGCGGCTCCACCGTCAACCCAGCCACGGGTGAGTTTTATGCCAAGTACCTGGAGCTCAATGGCGAGTTTGGCCCACTCAAAGTACCTTTTGCGCAAGGCGCAGGTACCGGTGAACAGCTGGCCCTGGCGGCCAGTGAGCCGGTCAAGAACACCACCATTGCTGTGGTTGCGACCAACGTCAAACTCACCAAAGCTCAGGCCAAGAAAATTGCCGAAATGGCGCAAGATGGGCTCGCCCGTGCCATTCGGCCTGCCCACACCATGTTTGACGGCGACACAGTCTTCGCCCTGGGCACCGGCCTGCTGGATCTGGACACCCTCAAGCAGCAGGCCGCCTGGGGATTCACGCCCGCCAACGTCAATGCCTTGGGCGCCGCTGCGGCTGATGCCTTGGCCCGCGCCATCGTGCGGGCAATGCTCAGCGCAGAGACTGTTGGCACCACACCGGCTTACCGGGACCGTTTCCCCGGCGCTTTTGGCAACTGATGCCAATGGTCCAACGCAGCATGTCAATCTGACCTCCCGGCCATACCTATCGAAGCGTTGAGACCAACTGGTTGGACCGCGCCAGTGACTCTGACACCTTGCAGATCACCATGTGTTCAAAGCGTGTGACCAGCTCGGGCCGCTGGGCACGCATACGCGCCAGTGCCAATTTGCTCAGTATGTAGGCGGATGATGGCACGCTGGCCTGTATCGATGCAGTCCGTGCCTTGCCGGTGTAAAGCGCCATCTCACCCACCATGGCGCCGACACTGATTTTTGCCAACCGGCGTCCTGGCTTGCTGTTCCAGGGCTTGATCACATCAAAGCTGCCGCTATTCACAAAATAGACGGCGTCGGACAACTCGCCCTCATGGCACAGCATGTCACCGCTCTCAAACTGCCTGAGGTCGCAGTAGCTGCGGAACACCTCTCGGTCAGCCACATTGTCTAGAAAATCAAAGCAACTGGCCTTATAGCTCGCCACCACATTGCTGCTGAGGATGCGTTCCTCTGCCGCCTCAAGCGCCAGGTCCAGCACCTGGAAGAAGCTCACATGGCCGAGCAGCGAGCCATCCTCAAGTAGCGACCGCTGTAAATCCCAGTCTGATACGGGGTGGACAAAATAAAAGTGAAGGGGCAAGTCCGCATAACGCCGCAAAATACGCTGAAATGCCGAGATCGCCGACCGGTCGATGCCATTGACCAGAGTGAAATCCATGACGATCGCCTCCAACGTCTCCATCTTCATAGTCTGAAAAACGGCATCAATTTTTTTGGCTGATCCAAAGAAAATATAACCTTCCAACCGATAGACGACGGTTCTGCCGGCACGCGCTGACAGTGTCTCTACCTCTTGGCGAGGCCGGACAACTGAACTCGGAAGTGCAGACAGGTCGGTCGTGAGGTTGGCCAAAGGGATATGGCTATAAGCCACAGCGAAGACGATGCAGGAGATGATGGTGCCCGCAGCAAACCCGACCAAATAACCATAGTTGGCGACCAAGACGACGATCAAGACAATTTGCGCCAATTCGTGCCAATTGACTGCGGTGATTTGGTCCCACAGCCACTTCTTTAGCATGTTCAGACCCAAGAAAAAGACCAGTGCGCCCAATGCGGCTTTGGGTACATACGCAATCAGCCCGCTTGCGCCCACCAGCATCGCCAGGCAGATGGCCGACGCAATCACGCCAGACATCGCCCCACCGCCTACAGCTCGATTCAGGGACGTGCGCCCGATCGAGACAATGCCCACGAACCCGCCTAAAAGCGCTGAAAGCCCAGTCGAAGCCGCATGGGCTTTGAGCAAACGGTCCAGATCGAATTCTTTCTTGAAATCACGCTCCAAACTCGCCAATGACACCAATATCGCCAAGGTGCCGACAAAACTGATGACCAACATCACTGGAAGCTCAGAAACCAGCGTTCGCCAGTCAAGCCACTCCACCGTCAAGCTCCATGGTGGTCGCCATACCAGGTCATCAAGCCCGTGGAACATCCAGGTCTCGCGGGGACACGCTGTGGCGGGGCAGATACCGTATGCCAGCGCCACATTCACCAGGAGTGACGCTGACAACATCACCAGCGGTATCAAGAGTGCTGCAGACACCCGCCTCGCCAATCCGTAAAGGGCGAGCAAAACAGCCAAGGCCAATCCCAACTCTGGCCGGTACGGATGCTCCAGAAGAGCGGTCAGGCCACTTCGACTGAGCGGCGTGCCTGAAATGATGTCAAGCGCGCTGCTGCAGATCAGCCATCCGTTGGAAGCCAGGAAACCTGCCGTCACCGAAAACGGTATGAAGCGAACCAGCCCAGCCAATCTAAAACGCCCCAGCGCATAGAACGACAACGCGCAGACCACCGACGTGAGAAACAATGTGGCCAAGGCAAGGTTGACGGTACGAAGCTCCGAGAACTGCATGGCGCTGATGGTTGCGAGCAACCCCGCCAGCACGGAAGTGGTGCTGGAATCTGGTCCACTGATGAATCTGCGTTCTTCGGACAGCAGGCCGAACGGCGCGCCCACCACCGCTGTGACAATGGCTGCGGCAATCCCAATGCCAACGTATGGCGCCAACGGCCCCGAAAACAGCATGGCTCCGTAGGAGATAGCGTAAATGACTGCGCTCAAGCCGATGGTGATTCCGGCAGCAGATTGGCGTGCCAGCCATGGCAAATTGAAGCCGGATACACCAAGTGGTTTGCTCATGGGCCGCAATTTTCTTGCAGATTTATGACAGTCCTGTCACCTCCACCAGGCAATCGTAAAACGTCGGTGCGCGTCCCAAGTCGGTCAGCTGCTGGCTGGTGAGTTGGTTCACATTGGTGCCATCCAGCCCGAATTTGCGCCACCAAACACCCAGGCCATGCACCACGCCGGGCCGGGCCCGGGCTGACACCACCAGTCGACACTGGTGCGCCCCGCGCTGGTTAAAGACCCGCACCGTGGCGCCATCGACCAGGTGCCGCGAGGCCGCATCAGCGGCGTGCATCTCCAGCAGCGGCTCGCCCTCGATGTCGCGCAGGCTCTGCACGTTGACAAAGCTCGAATTCAGAAAATTTCTCGCGGGCGGCGAGATCATCGCCAGCGGGTACTGGGTGGACGTGCCCGGTGTCTCGTAATTGGGCAGGTAGTCGGGCAGGCCGTCCAGCCCCTGCGCCGCCAGTCGCGCACTGAAAAACTCGCACTTGCCCGAGGGCGTGGGGAACTGGCCCTGCGCGAACGGCGCTGCTACCTGCGTTACCGAGGCGAAGCCATGCGCCAGCAGGGCCTCAAAGTCCACCGCGTTGCCATAGGCCAGCCGGCACAGCGTCTGGTCGTTCTCGGTAAATTCGGGCTCGGTGAAGCCCATGCGCTGCGCCAGCTCCCGAAAAATCTGGGTGTTGGTGCGGGCCTGGCCCAGTGGCTCAATGGCGGGCCGGTTCAGCAGCGCGTCTGTGTGGCCGTAGCCGGCGTGCACGTCCCAGTGCTCCAGCTGGGTGGTGGCGGGCAGCAGGTAGTCGGCATAGTCGGCGGTGTCGGTCTGAAAATGCTCCAGCACCACGGTGAACAGGTCCTCGCGGGCAAAGCCCTGAACCACCCGGCCAGAGTCAGGCGCCACCGCCACGGGATTACTGTTGTACACCACCAGCGCCTCAATGGCCGGGCCGAAGCTGGCGCTGGCCGGGCGCAGCAGGTCATCACCGATGGTGCTCATGTTGATGGTGCGCGGCCGCCGGCCCGCCAGCAGGTCGGGCCGTTGCAGGGCGGCGCGGTTCACCGGAAAGCTGCTCGAGCTTGACAGCAGCATGCCCCCGGCCCGGTGCCGCCAGGCGCCAATCAGCGCCGGCAGCGCGGCAATCAGCCGCACCGCATTGCCTCCACCGCGCACCCGCTGCATGCCGTAGTTGAGCCGTATCGCCGCTGGCCCGGCATCTCCCCTACAAGCGCCGTAGGCCTGTGCCAGCGCCCTGATTTGCTCCGGCGTGATGCCGCACACCGCTGCCGCCCGCGCAGGCGACCACTGCAGCGCCCGCTCACGCATCAGGTCCCAGCCAAGGGTGTGCTGGGCCAGGTAATCGTGGTCTAGCCAGTTGTTGCGGATCAGCTCGTGCATGAGCGCCAGGGCCAGCGCGGCGTCGGTGCCGGGTAGCAGGGCGATGTGCTCGTGGCACTTTTCGGCCGTCTCGCTGCGGCGCGGGTCGATGCAGACCAGCCGAGCGCCGCGCCGCTTGGCCTCTTGCGCGTGCCGCCAAAAGTGCAGGTTGCTGGCAATCGGGTTGCTGCCCCAAATCAGAATCAACCTGGATTGCGCAAAAAACTCCACCCGCATGCCCAGCTTGCCGCCCAGCGTCTGCGTCAGGGCCTCGGCCCCGGCTGATGCGCAAATGGTGCGATCCAGCAAAGAGGCGCCCAGTTTGTGGAAAAAGCGCGCCGACATGCTGTCACCCTGCACCAGCCCCATAGTGCCGGCGTAGCTGTAGGGCAAGATGCCCTGGGCTGCGTCCGGCCCGCGCGACGCTATTGCTTGCAAACGGCCGGCAATGTCGCTCAGCGCCGCGTCCCAGGCAACCGGTTCAAACTGGCCGCTGCCCTTGGTGCCCACCCGCCTCATAGGCTGCAGCAACCGATCTGGGTGGTAGGTGCGCTCGGTGTAGCGCGACACCTTGGTGCACAGCGTGCCAGCCGTTGCCGGGTGCGCCGGGTTGCCCTGCACCTTGATGGCCACCCCGCCCGACACTGTGGTGAGCAGCGAACAGGTGTCCGGGCAGTCGTGCGGACAGGCGCCGCGAACTTGGTGGGTGCCGGTGTTGGTTTCGGTGTCGGTGTGTGTCATGGCGAATCCGGCGTTGAAATTGTGGGCTAAGGGTTAGGGGTGCTGGCGCATGCCGCAGCTTGGCGCTAGACTGGGGTCAAGGAGAACCTATGAAGATCATTGATTCCATTGTCACGCAAGCCGCCTCTATCGCCAATGTGCGGCGCGACATCCATGCCCACCCCGAGCTGTGCTTTCAAGAAGTGCGAACCGCCGACGTGGTCGCCGCCAAGCTGACCGAGTGGGGCATTCCCATCCACCGCGGCCTGGGCACCACGGGTGTGGTGGGCATTCTCAAAAGCGGCACCTCGGCCCGCGCCATCGGCCTGCGCGCCGACATGGACGCCCTGCCCATGCAAGAATTCAACACCTTCAGCCACGCCAGCCAGAACGCCGGCAAAATGCACGCCTGCGGCCATGACGGCCACACCGCCATGCTGCTGGCCGCGGCCCAGCATTTC
>Ga0114974_10000877_pt1 | contig 24182 bp, 19 predicted proteins | sample S_130206_EF_Meta_FD_87318 | JGI IMG/M metagenome (GOLD analysis project Ga0114974, IMG submission 87318) | Freshwater microbial communities from Lake Simoncouche, Canada to study carbon cycling - S_130206_EF_MetaG | ecosystem: Environmental > Aquatic > Freshwater > Lake | place: Lake... | reverse complement strand
GTCGACTCTTCGGTCGGCGGCAAGACAGGCGTCAATCATCCCGGTGGCAAGAATCTTATCGGCGCGTTCCACCAGCCTTCAGTGGTGGTGGCCGATACCGCCACGCTGCGCACGCTCAACCCGCGTGAGTTGCGGGCCGGATTGGCCGAGGTCATCAAATACGCGCTGGTCTTCGATACCGTCTTCATGGACTGGATCGAAGCCCACCTCGATGAGCTGCTGGCGCTGCAGCCCGAAGCGCTGGCCCATGCCATCTACCGGTCTTGCCAGCTCAAAGCCGAAGTCGTGCTGCGCGACGAGCGCGAGCAGGGCGAGCGGGCGTTGCTCAACCTCGGTCATACCTTTGGCCATGCTATCGAGACCGCAACTGGCTATACGCAGTGGTTGCACGGCGAGGCGGTCGCCACCGGCATGCTCATCGCTGCCGATATGTCGGTGCGCATGGGGCTGTTGTCTGCAGCAGAGTTTCAGCGCGTGCAGCAGTTGTTGCAGCGCGCCGGCCTCGATCGTGCGGCGCCGCGCATCGGTGCCCAGCAGGCCATGCATTACATGAGTGTCGACAAGAAGGTCAAAGCCGGTCGCATCCGACTGGTGCTGCAAGAGGCCATCGGCCGAGCCCGCTTTACGGCCGACTATCCCGCCGATGCGTTGGCGGCCACGCTGGCATCACACTTCGATTAACCCATGAGCAACGCCACGCACTCTTCAACTCTGGCGCCCTGGGCCTCCCAAGACGGCCAGTCCCGTGGCCGCCGTTATCCCGAAGCACCGCCGCAACTGCGCACCGAATATCAGCGCGATCGCGACCGCATAGTTCATTCCAATGCCTTTCGTCGCTTGGTCTACAAAACCCAAGTGTTCGTCAATCACGAGGGCGATCTGTATCGCACCCGCCTCACGCACTCCATGGAAGTGGCGCAGATCGCCCGCTCCATCGCCAGTGTGCTGCGCCTCAATGAGTCGCTAACCGAGGCCATCTGCCTGGCGCACGATCTAGGCCATACGCCCTTCGGCCATGCCGGTCAGGACGCGCTCAATGAATGCATGCGCCCTTATGGTGGCTTTGAGCACAACCTGCAGTCGCTGCGAGTGGTCGATGAGCTCGAGGAACGCTACGCCGAGTTTCCCGGCCTGAACCTTAGCTATGAGTGCCGCGAGGGCATACTCAAACATTGCTCGGTAACCAATGCGCGTTTGCTCGGTGATGTGGGCGAGCGCTTTTTGCAGCGTCGCCAGCCCGGTTTGGAGGCGCAGTTGGCCAATCTGGCCGACGAGATCGCCTACAACAATCACGATGTGGATGATGGCCTGCGCTCCGGACTCATTACGTTAGAGCAGTTGCGCGAAGTGGATCTGGTGCGCGAGCAACTGGACTATGTGCAGGATCGCTACCCCGAGTTGCCGCATCGTCGTGTGGTGCATGAAACAGTGCGTCGCATGATTAACCGCTTGGTAGTCGATGTGGTGCAGTCGACCACCGCACGTTTGGCAGCGGTGCAGCCTGCGGACAGCGAAGCAGTACGTTCACACAGTGAGCAGCTGGTGGCTATGAGCGAGCCAGTGTTTGCGCAGCATCTGCAACTCAAGGCGTTCCTGCGCGACAACCTCTACAAACACTATCGCGTACGGCGGATGACGCTCAAAGCGCGCGGTGTTGTGCAGGCCCTGTTCAATGCTTTTTTCAACGATACGCAGCTAATGCCCGATGAGCACCGCGCCGCAGCGCTGACTCTCGAAGCACGCACCGGTCCCGATGGTCGGGCTCGCGCAGTCGCGGACTATGTCGCCGGGATGACCGATCGTTACGCCATTCTCGAGCACGAGCGCATGTTTATTCCCGGGGAGCGCAGCTAGCAGCGCCGGCCTATGGATAGTCTCCATATCCATCTGGTCTTGGCGTTTCGCAAAATACTGCGGCCGCTGCTGCGTCTGTCTATGCGCATTGGTCTTCGCTACGACGAGTTCACCGAGATCGTCAAAGGCGCTTACATCGAAACGGCGGTACGCGATGGTCTGGGTACCGATGTGCCGCAGACCCGCGCGCGCATTACCCTGGCCACGGGTTTGCCACGCCGCGAAGTGGACAGGTTCCTCGACGACGACACCTTGCTGCAGCCGGCTCAGTCTTTAAACTCTGTTGTGACCTTGGTGTTGCACATGTGGAGCACCGAGCCGCTGTATCTGGGGCCCTATGGTCTGCCACTGGAAATCCGTTTCGACAGCAACTCCAAGCGGTCCATTGTCGATCTGGTGCGCCGTGCCAGTCTGGCCACCGATCCACATGAGGTCGTAGACGCATTGCTCAAGTCTGGCGCGGTGCTGCTCAACGAGGACGACACATACCGCGTCATGGACCGTTCTTTTATGGTCACCAAGATGATGTCTGCTTCCGGGCTCGAGCTGTTTGGCAGCACCCTGAGCCAGTTGGCGGCCACCTTCGAGCACAACCTGCGCGACACTGGCACCCGGCTGTTACAGCGCTCCGTAGTGGCCGACCAAGGCCTGCCGGTAGAGCTGATGCCAGAGTTTCAGGTCTTTTTGAACAAGCGCGTGCAGCTGATGCTGGTCGAGGTGGACGATTGGATCGGCCGCCGAGTCGGTGTCGAACACACGGCCGACCGACCTCGCGTTGCGACCGGCGTCTCGGTGTTTCACTATATTGAGCCCACAGAGAGCCAATTACCGCCGCTCCACTTGGTGGACGGCGGAACAGAGTCCCCCTCTCAAAACAACAGCTTGAGCTGAGCTTCTCTAGCGCTTTCTGCGCATAGCGGTACCTCGTTTGGTTGCCGCACCCCTGATTTAGAGTCCTGCATCGCGTTGACCCTGGGCCTCGTCAACCTTAATTTCAATCCGAATTGGACATATTTAGGGTTGGTTGTGACGGGGCGCACAGAAGGCGCGTCGTCTGGAACCGTCCCCGACATGAACTCACTATCAGGGAGCACGACGACCATGACGAACAGCATCTCCAACGTAATCAAGGGTTTGACGCTGGTGGTCACGGTTGCCGTAGTGCCCGCATCATTCGCCGCTGATAGCGTCCTGGCCAATCGTTCTGACATTGCCCAGCGGGGTGTCTCCGGCGCTGCGGTCGCCACATCGGGCATTGTCGGTTCGGGCGTTACTGCAGCGGGCATTGTCGGTTCGGGCGTTACCGCCGCTGGCATTGTTGGTTCGGGCGTTACCGCCGCTGGCATTGTTGGTTCGGGTGTTATCGCCACGGGCATTGTCGGTTCGGGTGTTATCGCCACGGGCATTGTCGGTTCGGGCGTTACCGCCGCGGGCATTGTCGGCTCGGGTGTTGCTGGTCTCTAAGTCGACGTCCAGTCCTGCTGGCTGATCGCAAACGCCGCCTCCAGGCGGCGTTTTCGTTTCTTCGCCAAGTTGCGACACCGGTCACGGCCCTCAGGCTGCGGAAATCGGCCCAGTTCGGGCAATAATGCCGCTGTCCCGACCGCTATTTGAGCCCTACCCCTTAAGTACATGGCGACCCCTAAGACTCCAACCGACTCTCCAGATCCTGCGGCAGGTGTGCCGCCGGCGGTCTTCTCGTTCTTGGTTGAACTGTCGGGCTTGCTGTTAGCCGGTGGCATTTCGGCCAGTACGCTAAAAGAACTCTCGTTGCGCGCCTATGTACAAGCCGCCTGCGAGGCAACCGCAAAAACGGGACGCAAACCCAACAAAGCCGTCATCGCTGCAATGACGGGCTTGTCGCGAGTCGAGGTCACACGCCTGCTCGAGGCTTCGGCGCAGCAGCATGATCAGCCGCTGCCGTCACCCAGCCGGGCTACACGCGTGCTGGATGGCTGGCGCAGTGATCCCGAGTTCAATGGTGTGGCCGGCGAGCCCTTGCCCTTACCGTTGCGCGGTAGAGCGATGTCTTTTGAAGTGCTGGTGCGACGCTACAGTGGCGACATGACGCCGCAAGCGATGCTGCGCGAGTTGATGCGGCTTGAACTGGCCGAAGTGATTGATGGCATGGTGCGACCGATGCAGGGCCAGATCGGCAGTTATCAGCTGCAAACACTGGATGCCTTGATACAGAGCTTGCGTCCGGTGGTGCAGTCGGTCAGTACGAACAAAAGCACGCGCAGTGATGTACGAGCCACCACATTAGATGTGCCGCTGTTTCATCCCATCACCCAGAAGCTGCTGCTCAAGCATCTCAAGACTGCCGTGCCGCGTTTTCTGGAGACCGCGCGAGCCACCGCAGAGGTGGTGCCAGCGGTATCGCGCACGCGCAGCGCAGCGACACGTGACCGCGTGAGCATCTCGGTAATCGTCACAGATACCAAGATGCAAAAACTCAAGGGCCGCGCATGAAATCCAACTCAAAGTCATCGCGCATAAGTGTGGCCCAAACAGCCTACGTGTCGGAAGTGGTGGCTGTGATTGCAGACTTTGCTTTAAGTGCTGGCTTGCCCCCATCGCTGCTCAAGACGCTGGTTGAGCAGCGTATCGCCAGCCAAGCACAAACTGCTGGCACCGCCGCGCGTCGTGGCAAAGTGGCGGGCCATCGCACTTATTTGGTGGCACCGAACCTGCTGTATCGCTGGCACAAAAACCTGCGTTTGCTCGATGACCTGGGCAATCCAAAGCCGTTGCCGCTGCGCGGGGCTGCGCCCAGTGTTGAAGCCTTGATCCGCGCCGAGAAACCGCGAGACAGCATAGAGGCAGTCATTAAATTTTTGCAGCAATCCCGGGCGATACGTCGCCATGGCAGGGGCTGGGTACCCACTGCTGCCGAAGTCATTATGAAGGGCCTCAATTCCACTGTGACAGAGCACTCTACGCGGACGGTGCTGCGTTTCCTCGAGACCATGATCCACAATCTAGGAGGTAACGCTCCTGCGACACGCTTGATCGAGCGCACTGTGATATCAGCAGACTTTCCGCCCGAAGCGATGGCGGAGTTTCGTGCGTTTGTGCACGACCACGGCGCCGACTTTCTGACGACAGTCGACAATTGGATGGGATCGCGTGCCGCACGATTTGCGCCTGCTGCAACCACAGGCCGCCGCTCGCGTACACGAGCAGCAAACCCTGAAGTGGGTGTGCATCTGTTTGCCTGCGCGCAGACGCCGCCGACGGATTAGGTTTCGCGCAGCGCTCTACGCAATATCTTGCCCACGTTGGTCTTGGGCAGCGAATCGCGAAAATAGACTTTGCGCGGCACTTTGTATGACGTGAGCGACTGGCGCAAAAAGGCAATGATCTCCTCGGCAGTGACATCCGGCGTGCGTCGCACCACATACAAGGTGACCATCTCACCCGAATGCGGATCGGGTTGGCCCACTGCCGCAGCCTCAAATACGCCTGGATGGCGCACTGCGACGGCCTCTACTTCGTTCGGATACACCTTAAAGCCGGACACCGTGATCATGTCCTTCTTACGGTCTTCGATATAGAAAAAACCTTCTTCATCCATGCGACCGATGTCACCGGTACGCAGCCAGCCATCGGGCAACATGACGTTTGCCGTCTCATCTGGTCGGTGCCAATAGCCTTTCATGACCTGCGGGCCACGTACACACAGCTCGCCAGAGCCGCCCATCGGCACAAACTCGCCCTCATCGGTGCGCACGGATACTTCGGTTGAAGAGATGGGCAGTCCGATAGAACCGTTGAAGTGCGTGTTGGTCAGCTTGGTGACTGTGACCACAGGAGAGGTCTCGGTTAAGCCCCAACCCTGTGACAACAGACAGCCGGTGAGTTTTTGCCAGCGCTCTGCCACGGCTTGTTGCACGGCCATGCCGCCACCCATCGTGGCCACCAGTCCGCTGAAGTCGATACGGCCGAAGTCCGGTGAGTCCATCAATGCGTTAAACAGTGTGTTGACGCCATTGAGTGTGTTGGGTGGATGTTTGATGAGCTCTTTTACAAACGATGCGAAGTCGCGCGGATTGGGCACCATCACACCGCAACCACCCACCAGCATGTACAGCAGGCAGTTCCCTGTCAGCGAGAAGATGTGGTACAGCGGCAGCGCAATGATGTAGGTGGCATGAGCGATAGGCACTTGCTCGTGCCACGCTCGGGCCTGCAACACGTTGGCGACCATGTTGCCGTGGCTAAGCATGGCGCCCTTAGAAACACCGGTAGTGCCGCCGGTGTATTGCAGAAAAGCCAGATCGTCATGGCCGAGGTCCACTGGCGCTAATGCTGCATCGCTCGCGCTATCCAGTACTGCAGGCAAGCGCAATGCGCCCTTGATCTGCCAGGCAGGGATTTGCTTTTTGACGTAGCGCAACACGGCGTTGACCAATTGCCGCTTGGGAAAGCCGAGCAGGTCACCCACTTGAGTGACTACTACGCGACGCACTTGCGTTTCACCGATGACGCGCTGCAACACGTGGCAGAAATTTTCAAGAATAACGATGGCAGTAGCGCCGGAATCGATGAGCTGATGGCGCAGCTCGTCTGCGGTGTACAGCGGGTTGGTGTTGACGATCACCAAGCCCGCACGCAGCGCACCTAGCATGACGACCGGGTACTGCAACAGGTTGGGTAGCATGATGGCGATGCGTTCGCCTTTGGCAAAGCCCTGCAGCTGCAGCCAAGCGCCAAAGCAAGCCGATAGCCTGTCTATGTCGCAGTAGCGCAGCCGCTTGCCCATGAGGATGTAGGCATCGCACTGGGCATGCAGCTCAAAGCTGTGCTCTACCAGATGACGCAGCGACGTGAATTGATTGACGTCGATGTCGGCGGGAACGCCCGGCGGGTAGTTTTTGAGCCAGATTTTGTCCATGGTCTGTCCTCTGTGCGCAGTCAGCGGGTCAGCAGCGGCTGCAGCCGCGGCCAGACATTGGCCAGCAACAGAGGCTGGCCGCTAGCATTGGGGTGCAGACCATCAGCCTGCATGTAACGGTCCTGCAAGGCCACACCTTCCATCAGCATCGGCACCAGCGCAACGCGCTGTGTGGCCGCCAGTTGCGTGAACATCTCGGTAAAGCGTGTGTTGTAGGTCGGGCCATAGTTGGGAGGCAGCTGGATGCCCAGCAGTAGCACCTTGGCGCCGGTCTGTTGGATCAGATTGATCATGGACTGCAGGTTGTCGCGCACAGTGGCCAGTGGCAGCCCGCGCAGCCCGTCGTTGGCGCCCAGCTCCAGAATGACCAGCTGTGGCCGGTGCTGCTGAAGGGCGCGCGGCAGCCGTGCAAGGCCACCGCTGGTAGTCTCGCCGCTGACACTGGCATTCGCTACGGCCGCACCGTACCCTGACTCTTGCAGCTTGCGCTGCAGTAGCTGCGGCCACGCGGCTGCGTCACCCAGACCGTAGCCGGCGCTGAGACTGTCACCAAACACCAGTATCGTGCGTGTCGGTGTGGCAGCAAAAGCGCTGCTACCGCACAGCACGATGGCTAATACGAGTACCCCGATGACGCGCAAGATTGTTCTCAAGGCGCAGGATTTGACTCGCAAGGTTAGCAGCCCCGGGGGATCGCTGACCATTGTCGATGACGTTTCACTGCAAATCGAAGCCGGCGAATCCGTGGCGCTGGTAGGCGCTTCGGGCGCTGGCAAGTCAACCTTGCTGGCTTTGCTGGCCGGCCTAGACCTGCCAACAAGCGGGCAAGTGTGGATCGACGGTACCGAAATCACCGCGCTAGACGAGGATGCACGGGCGCAATTGCGCGCCGAGCGTGTGGGTTTCGTTTTTCAGGCGTTTCACTTGTTGCCAGCGCTGACAGCACTAGAAAACGTCATGTTGCCGCTGGAGCTGGCAGGTCATGCCGACGCCAGTGCTGTGGCACTGGCGATGTTGCAGCGAGTGGGCTTGGGTGAGCGTGCCGGCCACTATCCCCGCCAACTCTCTGGGGGTGAGCAACAGCGTGTGGCATTAGCGCGAGCCACGGTCACGCGACCGCCCGTGTTGTTTGCCGATGAGCCCACCGGCAACCTTGATACGGTGACCGGCGAAGCTATCTGTCAGCTGTTGTTTGAGCTAAACGCTGAAACCGGCACTACCTTAGTGTTGGTCACTCATGACACGAAGCTGGCGGCTCGCTGCCAGCGAGTGCTGACGCTGCGCGCTGGCCGGTTGGACTAAACCCCATGCGTGCTATCCGACTCGGTTTACGCATGTTGCTGCGGCAATGGCGCTCTGGCGAACTGGGCGTGCTGCTACTGGCGCTGACTGTGGCCGTGGGCGCGTTGGGTGGTGTGGGTCTGCTGGTGGATCGTATCGAGCGCGGTCTGCGTGCCCAGGCCACAGAGGTGCTCGGCGCCGATTTGCGCCTGCAATCCCCACAGCTGCTTTCTGCAGACTATGCCGTGGCTGCGCAGCAGCAGGGGCTACGTGTATCGCGCATTACCTCGATGTTGTCGGTGGTATTGCACGGTGACCTGACTCAGCTGGCCAATCTGCATGCGGTGGCCGACGGTTACCCCTTGCGTGGCACGGTGCGTATCACCGATGCGCCCTATGGTGCGCCTCGCGATATACGCGGCATTCCAGCGCCGGGTGAACTGTGGGCCGACTCGCGACTTACGGTGGCGCTGGGCGCGCAAGTCGGCGATCTGCTGTCGGTGGGTAGTGCGCAGCTGCGCATTACACGCATCCTGGTGTCACGTCCTGATCAAGGCACGGGTTTTGCCGAATTGGCGCCGTCTCTGCTGATGAACGATGTCGATTTGCGCGCCACTGGACTGCTGCAGCCTGGCAGCCGCGCAAGCCATGCCGTGCTGTTTGGCGGTACTGAGACGCAGGTTGCGCAGTTTGCGCTGTGGATTGCGGCCAATAAGCAACCGGCAGAGCGGCTGCGCGATCTGCGAGAGGCCAGCCCCGAGGTGGCCAATGCCGCGACTCGTGCCACGCGGTTTTTATTACTCGCAAGCTTAGCCAGCGTGTTGCTTGGTGCGGTAGCCGTTGCAATGACGGCAAGGCGCTACGTGCAGCGGCATCTGGATGTGGTTGCATTGCTCAAGACCTTGGGCGCTAGCCGACGCTTTGCGTTCGTCTTTAGCCTGGCGCAATTGCTGCTTATAGCAGCACTGGCGATCGTGCTCGGTTCCTTGTTGGCGTGGATTGCTCAAGCTTGGTTGCTGCAGTTGTTGCAACCGCTGTTGGCAGTGCAGTTGCCATCGCCGGCCGTGCTGCCTTTGTTACCTGGTGTTGCAGCTGCTGTGTTACTGCTGAGTGGCTTTGCGTTGCCTCCAGTACTGCAGTTGGCTCGCGTACCCGCCATTCGTATTCTGCGCCGTGACATGGATGCACCAGCAATGGCGATGACGCTGGCCTATGGGCCTGCTGTGCTTGCCGTTGCCGCACTCATATTGCAGGTCACCCGCGAGTGGGTGTTGGCCGGGTGGTTCACGCTGGGCCTGGCCGGTAGCGTGCTGTTGTTGGCCGCTGCAGCGTGGTTGTTGGTGCGCAGCGTCGGCCAGTTGCGCGGTGGAGTAGGCGTGGCGTGGCGCTATGGCATTGCCAATCTAGCGCGACATCGCAGTAGCAGCGTGGTGCAGGTGATCGCGTTTGGTTTGGGTCTTACAGCGCTACTGCTGTTGGCTGTGATCCGTGGTGATTTGATCGAGAGCTGGCGCGCCAGCTTGCCGGCCAATGCGCCCAATTTTTTCTTCGTCAATATTCCCACTGACAAGCGCGATAGCTTTGTGCAGCAGTTGACGGCTGACGGGGCGCAGCCTTCGCGCTTGTGGCCGATGGTCCGCGGGCGCTTGCTAGCGATCAATGAACAGTCGGTGCAGGGACGCAGCTTTCCAACACCGCGGGGCGAGGGCTTCGCGCGCCGCGAGCAGAACCTCAGCTGGTCGGCGCAGCTTGGCGAGAGCAATCGAGTGATCGCCGGGCGTTGGTTTGATGACGCCGATGCGGGTAAGCCATTGGTCTCGGTAGCGGTCGACTTTCAGGAGGCGTTGGGACTAAAGCTGGGCGATCAACTGCGATTCGATATTGCCGGCGAAACATTCGATGTCACCGTGGCCAGTGTCCGAGAAGTCAAATGGGACAGCTTGCAGCCCAACTTTTTTCTGGTGTTTGCACCGGGTCTGCTCGATGCCACAGCAGGCACGTGGATGACCAGCGCACGATATCCACCGGCCCAAGCAGCCAAGATCTCTGCATTGGTACGCGCCTATCCGAGCGTATCGGTATTCGACATGCAAGATCTGTTTGATCAATTGCGCGCCATGATCGACAAGGCCGTACTGGCAGTGCAAGGCGTGTTTCTGTTCACCTTGCTGGCAGGACTGACAGTGTTGCTGGCTGCCGTACAGTCCAGTCGCGATGAGCGGCGCTATGAAAGCGCTGTGCTGCGTACGTTAGGCGCTCGCTCGGCCACCATCCTGCAAGGTGTGCTGGTGGAATTTGGTGCCTTGGGCCTGGTGTCCGGACTGCTTGCTGCCTCCATTGCCACGGCCGGCGGTTGGTTGGTCTCCAGCTATTTACTCGATGTGCCTTACCACCCCGACCTGCGCCTGTGGTTGGGCGGCGTCGGTGGTGCTGTGTTGCTGGCCTGTCTGATGGGCTGGTCTTCCACCCGTCGTGTCATTCGCGAACCGCCGCTGGGCGTATTGCGTGATCCTTAAAGTGTCAGTCGACGGCAGCGCTGTGGTGCGATACAAGATGCAGTCCAGCAAGTAATGAGCGCATGACCACCGAACTGTTTGCCAACGACATGGTGATTTTCTCGCTGGTGGTAGAGCACAACGGCTTTACCGCAGCAGCCCGTGTCATGAACGTGCCCAAAGTACGGGTTACGCGGTCTGTGGCATTTCTCGAAAAGAAGTTGGGCGCACGCTTGCTCGAGCGCACCACGCGGCGCATTCACATCACTGATGCCGGCCGAGCCGTGCTGGCGCATTGTCAGCGCATTGCCGCCGAAACCGAGGCTGCCCGCACCGCGCTCATACCTGTTGCAGCCGGGGTTTCCTTGCGTATCAGCCTCGACAATGGCTATGCGCGTGCGTTGATTGCGCCTTTGGTGTCGCGCTTTTTACAAACTCAGCCCGAGGTGGTGCTACGTCTGTTGCACCCGGGCGAGCCCGAGTCCGAGCTGTTCGACGTGCAACTGCGAGCCGATGGTCAGGTGGCCGCCAGCGAGGTAGCAGTGTCGTTGGGTAATCCGCCGCTGCTGTTATGCGCCAGCCCGGTGTACCTGGCCGGCCGCACCTTGCGTATCCCCAGTGAGTTAGGTGGCCATGCTTTGTTGTGGGCAACCTCTGGCCAGCAGCCGGTGCTGCGCCTGACCAAAAGCGGTGGTGTGGTCGAACTACGTTGCATGCCGCGCTTGTCCACAGCAGACCCGCTGCAACTGCATGCTGCGGTAGTGGCGGGTTTGGGCATTGGCGTGCTACCCGAGTTCATGTGTCGCAGTGGCCTGGCCACCAAGCGATTGGTGCGCGTCATGCCCGACTGGGAATTGGTCGACCGTCTCGACTTACAGGCGGTCAGCCCGGCAGACCGGGCCAATGAGCCAGTGGTGCGCAATTTCGTACGGTTCTTAAAAGCGCACGCTGTGCCTGTACTGGCAGGATCCTGATCGCTCTCTGAAGTACACTGGGTTGCAAGGGCAACGGGCTGTTTGCCACACTTCAATCGAGGCCTTTCATGTACCACGCTCCTCTTAAAGACATGCGTTTCGTCATGCACGAAGTGCTCGGTGATGGTCCGCTGCAGCAGTGGTATGCCGATGTCGATTATTCGGGTGAACTGGCCGACAGCGTGCTGGATGAAGCCGCTCGCTTCGGCGAACAGGTGCTCGAGCCGATCAATAAGAGTGGCGATCGGGAAGGTGCATGTTGGACACCGGAAGGTGTGCACGTGCCGGCTGGATTCAAAGAAGCCTATCAAGCCTATATCGAAGGCGGCTGGACTCAGTTGTCTGTGCCGGTGGCCGACGGCGGCCAAGGCATGCCGCAATTGCTCAACTCGGCGGCCGAAGAAATTTTCTTCGCTTCAAACATGGCGTTCTATCTGGGCACGTCGTTGGCACGTGGTGCAGTAGAGGCCATCACCGCTTCTGCAGGTCCGGAAATTCAGCAGCTAGTGCTGCCCAAGCTGGTCAGCGGCGAGTGGATGGGCACCATGAATCTTACCGAGCCTCAGGCGGGCTCGGATTTGGCGTTGCTGCGATCGCGTGCTGTGCCGGAAGGCGACCACTACCGCATCTACGGACAGAAGATTTTCATCACTTACGGCGATCACCAGATGACGGACAATATTGTCCATCTAGTGCTCGCACGTATTGATGGTGCGCCGGCAGGGACGCGCGGCATCTCAATGTTTCTGGTGCCCAAGCGCCTCATCAACGCCGATGGCAGCAGTGGTGAGCTTAACGATGTGCGCTGCCTGTCGATCGAACACAAGCTGGGCATTCATGCCAGTCCAACTTGCGTGATGTCATTTGGCGAGAAGCAGGGTGCTTTGGGCATGTTGCTCGGTGCGCCCAATAGCGGCCTGGCGCACATGTTCATCATGATGAACGCCGCGCGTCTGTCGGTGGGTGTGCAGGGATTGGCGCAGTCCGAGCGCGCGTTGCAGCAAGCTTTGGATTGGGCGCGTAATCGCGTGCAGGGCAAGCTTGCGAGTGGTGATCCAGCGGCAGGGCCTGTAGCTATCATCGAGCACCCCGACGTCAAACGCATGCTGTTGTCGATGAAGGCTCGCACCGAAGCCATGCGCGTGCTGGCGTATACAGCTGGTCTGGCCTTGGATGAAGCCCATCACCAAACCGACGCCACACGCCGCGCGGTGGCGTTGGCCCGCGCCGAGCTGCTCACGCCGGTGGTCAAGGGTTGGTGCACCGAGCTTGCACTGGATGTCACCTCTACTGGTGTGCAGGTACACGGTGGAATGGGCTATGTCGAAGAGACCGGTGCGGCCCAGTTCCTGCGCGATGTGCGCATTACCTCTATCTATGAAGGCACCACTGGCATTCAGGCCAACGACCTGATCGGTCGCAAGCTGATGCGCGATAAGGGTGTCGCTATGGCTGCGCTGATAGCCGATCTGCGCAGCAAACTCGATGCCGCCACAGCGCATACACCCGGCGTTACTGCTACGCGCAACGCAGTCCAGCAATTAGAAACCGCCACTGCTGCGCTGTTGCAACTGCAGGCCACCGCACCTGCCGAGGCGCTCTCTGTAGCAGTGCCCTATTTACAGCTGGTGGGGTTGGTGGTCGCAGGTGCACTGATGGTGCATGCGGCCGATGTGGCGGCCCGCGCCTTGGCTGCCGGTGCAGCCGATGCCCCGTTCTATACCGCCAAGCTGGTCACGGTGCGTTTCTATGTTGAACAACTGCTGCCGGCAGCCTCGGGCTGGGCACAGGTTGTACAAAGCGGCGGCGCTAGCGTCGCATCCGTAGATGCTGCGCTGCTGTAAAGCGTCGCTGCGCTAACTGGTGGCAGATTGGCGCAGCGCCAGATGTGCATCTAGCGCGCGCTGACGCGACAGCTTCAGATCAACGATGGGTGCCATCGCACTGGCCACCGCGCCCCCCGGTAACCATCTGCGCCGGTAGTCGCCTGCCGCATCAAACTTCTGCGCTTGAGTGTCTGGATTAAAGATACGAAAGAATGGCGCAGCGTCGGGGCCGGTGCCGGCGACCCACTGCCATCCCAACGCATTGCTGGCCAGATCTGCATCTACCAGCGTGTCCCAGAACCAGCGCTGTCCCTCTTGCCATGGCAGCAGCAGGTTTTTTACCAGCAGTGAAGCGGCGATCATGCGTACGCGGTTATGCATGAATCCGCTTTGCCACAGCTCGCGCATGCCAGCATCAACCAGTGCAATACCGGTTCGACCCTGTTGCCAGGCGAGTAGTGCCTGCGCATCGTCGCGCCAAGCCATGCGTTCAAAGGCAAGGTTTTTTGGTCGTTCGGGCAACTGCGGAAAATGGTGCAAGACGTGTGCTGCGTATTCACGCCACACCAATTCGGCTACATAACGCCCTTCGCGCCAGCCGCTGTCCCCGTTACGCAGGCTGGCTTTGCTTATCGCAGCCCACACTTGCCGGGGTGATACTTCGCCGTAGTGCAGATGCGCAGACAATCGCGACGTGCCGTCGATGCCCGGCAGATCACGTGCCTCCGGGTAGCCAGCTAAGCCATTACGACCAAACTGCAGCAAGCGCTCTCGCGCAGCAGTCTCGCCAGGCGTCCAGTGCGCAGCCAATGACTCATGCCACGACAAGCGCGGCAGCAGCTGTAAAGCATCCAGCGGTAGCGAGGCGGGCCACTGCGTCGGTGAAGACCAGGTCTGTGGTGACGCCTTGGGCGCTGCCACCACCAACTCGCGCAGAAAGCTGCGCCAGAAGGGCGTGAACACTTGATATGGGCCGCCGCCGCCGGTACGCAGTTCCCACGGCTCGCGCAGTAGCGCTGACTGACTGCTGTGCACGGCAACACCCGCGTCGGGCAGCGTATCGCGCAGCGAGTTCTCGACAGCTTGGGCGGCTGGCTCATAGCGACGATTGAAGTACAGCGTACTGCTGCCGGTCTCACGTGCCAGTTGCAACAACGTTGCTTGGGCCGGGCCGTGTCGCAGCAGAAGCTGTGAACCGCGCTCGCGCAGACTGGCATCCAGCGCCTGTAGCGACCGGTGCAGCCACCAGCGCGATGCCGCACCGGGTGCCCAACCGCCTTCTTCGTCGGGGCTCCAGATGTAGACGGGCACAATGTGCGCGCCGCTCTCTACTGCTGCCAACAGTGCAGGGTTGTCTGCTAGACGCAGGTCTTGTCTAAACCAAACCAATGCAGTTGGTTGCACGCTCAATCCTTTAGGGGCTATTGCATCAGTTCGTGGATCACATCACCGACGGCATTGATAGCTGCGGCACGTGCACTGCTGCGTCGCCACACCATGCCTATCTGGCGTACGGGTGAAGGCTCGGCAAACGGCACGATGGCCACGCCGCGCGCGCCGCCGTAAGCACCTTTACTGGCCAGCTCCGGCAGTAGTGTAACGCCAGCGCCGGACGCTACCATCTGCCGCAGCGTCTCCAATGAAGTGGCACGAAAATCCTGCTTCTCCTGTGCGCCACTGCGACTGCACACAGCCAGCGCTTGATCGCGAAGACAGTGACCATCCTCTAGTAGCAACAGCGTCTCGCCGTCCAGATCGTCAACCTGCGCCTGCTTGCGTGTGGCCAAGCGATGCCCTTCAGGCACTGCCAGCACAAAGCGCTCTGCGTACAGATCGCGTTCGCTGAATCCTTCGGTCTCAACAGGCAAGGCCAGGATGCCAGCATCAATCTCGCCGCTATGGAGCTTGTCCAGCATCGGTCCGGTTTGATGTTCGTAGAGCATCAGATCGAGACGAGGGAGCTTTTTGCGGATGTGTGATGCCACCACAGGCAGCAGATACGGCCCGATGGTCGGCAGCAGCGCCAGTCGTAGCCGACCTGCCAGCGGATCGCGCAGCTGCTGCGTTACTGCAACAATGTCATCGCTGGCATCAAGAATGCGCCGCGCCCGCAGGACCACTGCCACACCGGCGTCAGTCAGTACGCTGTTGCGCGGCTGGCGCTCAACCAGCTGTACACCTAGATACTCTTCGAGCTTGCGCAGCTGCGCGGATAAGGTGGGCTGACTGACAAAGCAGCGCGCCGCTGCTTGGCCGAAGTGGCCCGTATCAGCCACTGCCACCAGATAGCGCAGATCCTTGAGTTTAATGTCAGCCATGGGACGCTGCTCCAGTGACTTCCACATCCGGTGGCATCAGCTTGTAGACAACCGGCGTTACCAGTCGTGCAAGCAAAGTTGAGGTAACCAAACCGCCAATGATGGTCCAAGCCATGGGCGCATACAGCCCCGAGTTCTCGATGGCCAAGGGCAGCAGTCCGCCGATAGCCGTTGCCGAGGTCAGCAAGATAGGCAGGAAGCGCACTTCACCTGCTTGCTCAATGGCATCATCCAGGGCCACGCCCGAGGCGCGCAGCTGGTTGGTGAAATCCACTAGCAATATCGAGTTTTTGATCTCGATGCCCATCAATGCCACAAAGCCGATGCCTGCAGTAAATGAGATGTCGTTCCCGGTCAGCAGCAACATCAGCAAGCCGCCCATGATGCCCAGCGGCACTACGGTCAGCACAATAAGAGTAGAGCGATAGTTGCCAAACTCTAAAACCAGAATGGCAAAGATGCCAAACACTGCCACCACACTGGCTACGCCGATGCCACTGAATGCCTCCGTACTGGATTCGGCCTCGCCACCCAACACATAGTGATAGCCGCGCGGCCAATCAAAGGCTTCAATCTTCTTGACCACATCCCGGGTGACCGCACCGGTGTTATAGCCTTCGACAACTTGCGCATCGATAGTGACTGATCGCTCGCGATTAAATCGCTGGATCCGCGTTGGGGCCGGCTTAAATTGCAACGAAGACAGCTGCGACAGCGGCAGCGAGCTGCCGTTAACAGTCGGCACGCGAATCTCGTCTAGCGTGGCAAGTCCTGCACGGTCAGCGATAGCTGATCGCACCACGATGTCGTACTGCTCGCCATCGCTGCTCTTGAAACTGCCGGCAGGCAAACCTGACACAGCCAACCGCACTGCTTTGTCGAACTCTACTGTGGGCACACCTAGCATAGCGGCCTTGTGAGGATCCGGCTGCAGTTGCAGATTGGTGCGTGCTACGCGCAGAGGATTGGTGACATCGCGTGTACCGGGCACTGCTTCAAGCTGCTTTTGCATCTCGCCAGATAAGCGCCGAAGAACGTCCAGATCTGGTCCCAACACTCTTACCGAGATCGGTGCCGAGATGGGCGTGCCTTGCACGAACTCACGCACTTGGATGCGAGCACCGGCATAGGTGGCAAATTCTTTGCGCAGTTGCTCCAGCAAGACTGCAGTGCCGCGTGCATCGTATTCATGCAGCTGCACAAACACTTCGCCGAGGTTGGCAGCGTCACTGCGTACGATCTGGTTGTAATAGACCTGCGGATTTCCATGACCCAGATTGGTGAACCAGTCGCGCACCTGTGGATGGTTCTGCAGGCGTTGCTCAACAAATCGCAGCGCGCGATCGGTCTCTGCCAAACTACTGCCGTTGGGCGCGTCGACCAGCACCATGAACTGCGGCGTGTCGGCCTTGGGAAACAGACTGCTGCCCAGCGATACGGCAAGTAGCAGCGACAGTAGCAACGCACCGCCTAACGATACGGCCACGGTAGCGCGCGGCCGTGCCAGGCAGTAGTGCAATGCCGGGCTGTAATACCGCTGGATAGCGCCCATCAATTTTTGTAACAGCGGGCTGCCGTGGTCTTGGCTGTTCGCCTCACCACCTCCGGATTTACCCAGCACACGACTGGCCAAAAAAGGAATGAAAAATAGCGCCACCAGCAACGAACCCAGCACGGTGGCCATCACCGTAATGGGCAACACACGAATGAACTTTCCCGGTGTGCCCGGCAGTACGGCCAGTGGCAGAAAGGCCAACAGCAGCGTTGCAGTACAGCCGACGATGGCCTCAAAAATTTGGCGAGTCGCGGCGATGGCCGCCTGCGTGCGCGACAAGCCCATGCGCAGGTGACGGGAGATGTTTTCCACGACCACGATGGAGTCGTCCACCAGCAGCCCTAGCGACAACACAAATCCGGCGATGGTGATCTGGTTTAGTGAATAACCCACCAGATACAACACAGTCATACCCACTGCCAGCGACAAGGGTACCGAGACCATCACAATGCCGGCAGCGCGCAGGCCAAGGGGCAGCAAGGTCACCATCACCAGTGCGATAGCAATGCCAAAGTCGATGCCCAACCGGCTCAGACGCTTGCCGACGTTCTCACTCTGTGCAAAGCCATGTTCAAGTCGGATGCGCGCCGGCAGGGTGGTGGCGTACTGCGTCAGCGCTGCATCGATAGACTGCTGTACTGCAATGACATTGAAACCGTCTTTTTGGTTGGCCGTGACAAAGACGGCGCGCTCGCCTTTGTAGCGCCCCACATAGGTGTGCGGCTGATCGGCCCAGCTGACTTCGGCCACATCCCGCACCCGCAGCAAACGCCCACCCACCTGTCCGACTGCAGTGTCACGCACTTGATCCAGATCGCGGTAGCTGCCGGATGTTTGCAGACTGAAGCTGCGGCTGCCGATGTCGACAATGCCGGCAGGGATGCTGGCATTGTCACTTTGTAAGGCACGCGCCACCGTGTCGGCTGACAGATGCGCTGCAGCCATACGGCGCAGGTCTAATTGCACCCGCAATTCGCGCGATGGATAGGCCCAGGTTTCCGCACCGCGCACACCGGGAACAGTCTTGAGCAGGTCTTTGAGTTCGCGCGCCCTATCTTCTAGTTCCGCATAGGGCGCATCGGGCGACACCAAAGCAACCTGGGCGATATTGACCAACTGCGGATCCATGCGCCGCACTTCGATGCGACGGATTTCCGGTGGCAGCTGGGTTCGCACAGCGTTGACTTCGCGTGTGACCTCTTCAACTTTCTTGTCGGCATCTGCCGAGGCCTCGAACTCGATGCCGATCGATGCCACACCATCGGCGATGCCCGTCTCGATCTTGCGCACATCATCCAGTTGCGCCAGCCGATCTTCTATCGGTTTGACAAACAGCCGTTCCAGATCCACGGGGTCTGCGCCGGGATACACACCGACGATGAAGGCCGCACCAAACTTGATGTGTGGGTCTTCTTCACGCGGCAGGCTCAGAAACGAAGCCAAGCCTACGGCGGCAAGACAGCTGAACGCTACCAGCGTGAACTGGTGACGACGTATCGGAAACTCGAGCAGTTTCACGGCAGCTGCACCGCATCACCATCGTTAAGGTAAGCGGCGCCAGCTGCAGCCACCGATTCGCCGATTGTCACGCCGCTGCGCAGTGCGACGCCGTTGCTGGCAACGAACGCCACCTGCACCGTACGTCGCTGTGCCTTACCAGCTTGGATGACAAACACACTGGCTTGATTGCCATTGCCCTCAAGCACGGCCGCTACCGGTACCCATGCCAACGGCGTATCGCCGGCGGCTCGCGGCTTGATCGACACTCTCGCCACCATGCCAGTTGCAACACCGGCAGGGGGTGCTTGCAGCAATGCCTCAATTTCAAACAAGCCACTGCGCTCATCTGCAGCAGCACCGATACGTGTGACTTTGGCCGATAGTGCAGTGCCGGCAAAAGCATCCAGCGTTACGGTCACGGTGTCGCCGCTATGTACTTGTACTAGTTCGCGGTCTGACAAACCGGCCCGTACAACATAGCCACTGTCCTGCGCTCCGATCACCAGTACCGGCTGACCTGCGGGCACCAGCTCCTGCGGCTCTGCCAGTCGGCGCAGTACCACTGCATCGCGCGGTGCCACGATAGTGGCGCGGTCATGGTTAAAGCGCGCGGCACGCAGCTGCGCCCCCGCCATCGCCGCTGCCGTACGCAGGTTTTGCAGCTGCTCCAGCGCCATCACCTCGTCGGCCTGCAGACGTTCGCCACGCGCCAGATCACGGCGCGCTTTCTCATCCGCCCGCTGCGCCTGTTCCAGTGCCGCGTCGGCTTCGCTCAAATCTATTCGCGCTAGCAGCTGTCCTTGCCGCACACGATCGCCGACGCGTGCAGGCAGCTGTGCGATAACGCCGCCTACTTTGAACGACAGCCGCATTTCATCGGCGGCCATCACCAAGCCGGTGGTGTTGATGGGCGGCAGTGCTGGGCCTGCCCAAGCGTCGATGGCTTGCACGGGAGTCGGCGCGGCGACTGTGGCAGTAGGTTTGCCATTGCAACCGGTCAGGACAGACAGCACGGCGATAGCGGTGCCAGCCAGCAATACAGGGCGACGCGTCATGGCAGCAGATCCTTGGCAGTAGTGCGCAGCATCGGTAATTCGCCGCTGCCGGTGGCGTAGTCGAGTTCGGCGGTACGCTGCAGCAGTTCGAAGCGTGTGGTGTTGAGACCCTGATGCGCTGCAGTTGCTGCAGTACGCGCATCCAAAAATTCCACCTGGCTGATGCTGCCTTCATCACGCTTGAGGCCGGCGATACGCAGCGCGGCATCAGCAGCTTGTTGTCTGGCCGCTGCAGTGGTCAGTGCATCACGGGCGACGGCCAGCGCGTCTATGGCTTGTTGCACTTCCAGCGCCACACGCTGAGCAGTTGCCTGGCGCGCGACTGCCGTGCGGCGTCCGGCAATGCGTGCCTCGTCCGCAGCGGCGCGGCTTGCGCCACCATCAAAAAACTTCCAAGTCAGCACCAGCGAGGCACTGACAAAGTTGTAGCCGGAGCCCAGACGGTACTGCTCGCCTTGCGTACCCGCGTCCACACCCAGTGCCAACTGCGGTGCCAATGCCGCGCGGGCTATACGCAATTGCGCATCGGCGGCCTTACCTAGTGCGTCCAGTTGTGCCAGCTCGGCGCGATTTTGCAGGGCGGTATCACGCAGCTGTAGCTCGGGTTTGCTGGTGCTATCCGGCGCATTGGCTGCGTCGGCCTGTTCAAGCGGCGTATCCAAAGGTCTGTTCATCAAAAAGTTTAGATAGCTACGCGCTTGGGCCACTGCGCCACGCACTGCGCCGAGTTGCTGTTGCACAGCCAGTTGTTCGGCTTGTGCGCGCAGTACTTGATCTTGAGTGATGCGGCCATTGGCGTGCAGCGAGTTGACCACGCGCAGATTCTCATCCAGCAGTTGACTGCTGCTGCGCACGATCTGCTCGTTACTCAGCGCCATCAACCAGCCCGCATAGCCGATGGTCACATCGCGCAGCAGCTGCCGTGCCAGTGCCACGCGCGCGTATTGCTCGCTGCTGAGCAGCTCGCGTTGTGCGGCCACTGCAGCGGGTATGGCGGGTTGATACAGCGGTTGACGCAACGAGATGCGGGTGTCTTGTTCGTGCTCTCGCTGAAAAGCGATGGACTGGTCGGGGAGTGTGCCGAAGCGCGCCGGCTGCCCCTGTGCCACCAGCAACTGGTTGAGGGTTTGGTATGCCGGGTTGATCAATTGTCCAATCGGAAAGTCGAGCGTGCGGCCGCCTTGCGCCAGCGAATAGCGCGCCGTCAGCGAGAGCTCTGGCCAGAAGCGCGCTTTGGCGGCATCCAGCGCTGCAGCGCTGCGCTCCACCTGCAAGTCCTGGCCTTGCAACCCAAGATTGGAGTCCAGCGCTTGGGCGATGTATTGCTGCACCACGCTCTCGAACGAACGCGTTGCCGCTTGCGTCGGCAGCAGCCACAGCAGGGACGCAGTGGTGACCAGCAGGCGTCTCACGACGTCACCTGCAACGCTGCCCCGGCCATCGCCATCGCCTGCTCGAACAGTCGCTGCGGCGTGATGCCGCGCTGCTCCAACACGGGCGCCTTGCTGGCCACCAGTTGGATGACACCGTGCATAAAGCCCCACAAAACCGTGGCGACCGCATCCGGATCACCCACGTCGGCGCGGATCGAGCCGTCGGCCATGCCTTCGCGGATCGCGTCGGTCATGAACCTGTGCACCTTGTCGTCGGCCGCACACCACTCGCAGGCCGCGTCCCCCGGGTGGGCCTCGAAATGCGCCAGGGCGCCGAAGTACACCGGCTCGCTCTGCGCGAAGGCGATATAAGCACCACCCATCGCCTCCAACTTGGCGCGGCCCATAGTGGTCCCGGTACAGGCGGTGATGAATCGCCCTAACAGCAGGTCCAGACCCCGCTCGCACAGCGCCCATTGCAGGGCCTGCGTGTCCTTGAAGTACGTGTAGGTGAGGGCGCGGCTGACGCGGGCTACCTGCGCCACCAGCCCCATGGTGAGCCCCTCGAAGCCGACTTCCGCCACCACGGCAGCGGCGGCATCGAGGATCTCATCGCGTCGGCGCTCTTTTTCTTCGCGCCGTCTGTCTGCCAGATCGTTCATGTCTGACAGATTGATCTATGTCTGACAGACTGTCAAACAGTAGTCAGTGCGTCACCGAATTGCCCCGTATTGTTTCTAAAATAGGGGTGAAAAAGCCCCTTCAGGGTTCCATTGTTGCACCGTAGAGGCCAATCCGCCTTCGACGGCCTCTGCAGCACTGGGGCCTGGCTTGCCGGGACCGGCCGGCGTACCTAGGCAAATGAACCCGATCAGGTGGTCATCCGCGCCCAAGCCGAGGCTGGCCTTGAACTGCGGGTCGAACACCCCCGCACCGGAAAACAGGAATGCCGCATAGCCCAGCGCATGGGCGCCATTGAGCACCAGCTGGGTGGCGCCGCCGGCAGCAAACACCTGCTCGATGGGCGCGACCTTGTGCGCGGTATTGATCTTGGCGGCCGCCACAACCAGCAGTGGCGCGCGCGCAGTCAGCCGGTATTTGTCGCGGTTCATGTCATAGCGCGCCGGGTCGCCCTGTACGCGCGTGGCGGCTGCAGCCAGCTGGTCATAAAAGGCTTCGTACTGCGCCGGCCGCACCACCCAGAAGCGCCAAGGGCGCAAACGGCCGTGGTCCGAGGCGCGCTGGGCAGCGCCCAGAATCTGCCGCAGCTCTGCATCGCTCGGTGCGGGCGCAGCCATGAACGAACCGGCAAGCGAGTTGCGTGACAGCAGGTTGTCGATGATCGCGTTACTGGCGGGCTGGGTCATGCGGGCGTCCTTGGGGCGTGGAGTGCGCATGGTATCAGCGGTCGCGATTGCACGACCGCACCGCACACCAGATACTCAAGCCATAACAACAGAGCCTGGGGAAACGTCATGGCCACAACGCGATATTCCATCTTTGGTCTGCTGGCCATTTCTGCGCTATTTGGCGCTACGGCGCAGGCAGCTGATCCCTCGCTGTGTGCAGCGATAGCCGATTCGGCATCACGTTTGATTTGCTACGACGCGGCACTTCGGCCCGCACCGGCAGCCCCCGCGGCACCAGTTGCCAAGTCGCCGCCCGCCGCACCGGCTCCTCTCGCCGCACCGGCACCGGCACCGGCTCCAGTGGCCAAGGCAGCCCCCGCAGTTGCCCCAGCAGCCCCAGCAGCCCCTGCCGCAGTGGCCGCACCGGCAGCCGAGCCCGCCAAGCGCGCTGGCATTACGACCATGTTTGGCCTGTTGCCCAAGCGCCAGAAACAAGATCGTCCGCAACTGCAGGCCACCGTGGTTGATATCAAGGTGCGTTCTGATGGCCAGATCGTCACCCTCAACAATGAACAGGTCTGGATGATCACCGAGCCGCAGCGTGATCCCTTTGCCGAACCCGACGACGAGATCGTCATTGATCCGGCCAGCCTCGGTTCCTTTCTGATGTCGCGCGCCAGTGGTGGTGCCAGCGTGCGGGTAAAGCGGCTGCGCTGAGCTTGTTGCGCGGCGATTAAATCGCCGCGCTATCTCCCGTTGATGCGTTGTCCGAGCTGGCTGCTGCGGTGGCTCGGCTGGTCAAAAGTGTGATTTGTGGCGGTGCGGCAGGGCGCTAAGCAGCGCAGCCTTGGCTCACGATGACCCAAGCGCCGCCATGAAACTCGTCGGGATACTCAACGAGCCGCCGTTCGACCCCATAAGTTGGTCTGGCACAGCCCGTTATTTTTTCTCCGCGTTACAGCGCGCCGGCCTGTTGTCCGACGCCCTGAACGTAGACATGTCCCGATCCACGGACCTGGCATTTCGATTGCTTAATGTTGCCCCCGATAAGCGGCGCTGGCGCGAGCGCTATCATTTGGACGTGCGCCGCTTCAAATGGCTCAGCAGCATCGCTGCCCAGCGAATCAACGCTATGGGTGGTGACGCCCAAGCCGTGTTGCAGATCGGTGCGTGGTACAGCGTTAGTGCGCGTGTGGGCCGGCCCTGCTTCTCCTATCACGATGGCAACCTGGCACTGCGCCTACGCGCAGGTCATACCGTGTTGGGTCAGTCAGATATCGCAGTGCAACGCGCCTTGGCATGGGAGCGAAGCACCTATCACGGCATGTCTGGCATTTTCACAATGAGTCGCTGGCTGGCAGACTCGTTCATCAATGACTTTGGTGTGCCGGCATCGCGAGTGCATGCAGTGGGTGCCGGAATTAATTTCGATACGCTGCCAGATCCTTTGCCCACAAAGCAGTATGGCCCGCGCTTCCTGATGGTCGGTAAAGACTTTGAGCGCAAGGGCGGCGCGCTGTTGTTGCGTGCCTTTGCGATCGTGCGTCGCTGCGTGCCCGATGCCGAGTTGGTGCTCATCGGCCCGCAGTTGGCAACGGTGCCGGAAGGGGTTCGATGCTTGGGCTATTTGTCCAAAGCCAATCCGCAACACCTGCACTTGCTTCAAGACACCTATGCGCAAGCCGGTATCTATGTGTTGCCATCC
>Ga0114974_10000875_pt1 | contig 24185 bp, 30 predicted proteins | sample S_130206_EF_Meta_FD_87318 | JGI IMG/M metagenome (GOLD analysis project Ga0114974, IMG submission 87318) | Freshwater microbial communities from Lake Simoncouche, Canada to study carbon cycling - S_130206_EF_MetaG | ecosystem: Environmental > Aquatic > Freshwater > Lake | place: Lake... | reverse complement strand
TTGGTAAATATTGCAGGTGCTTTGATTTTATTCAGTAAATTATTGACCTCCGTAGAGATCTTGTTGACCATAGTATTACTTACTGTATTTGCAAGTTGAATCTTATCACCGATTGCACTAAAATAGGAGATCTCATCATTTGCAATATTTTTTGCTTGTTCCGGTGATACATGTCTTGGAGATTTTTGAGAATTTGCATTCTGTTCGTTAGTCTGATCCGGTTTTACATCAGTTATGCCATTTGGTTTTACAACTTTAGTAGTATATCCAGTGAATGGTTGAAATGGTCCTGGAGTATTGGAAGTAAGAACTTGCGAAGTTCTTCCAAAACATCCCATGATTACAGGAGTCTGAGCATTATCAGTATCTAAGAAAAATCCAAAAACAACATCGCCAGGAGAAATCTTTACACTGGTAGAGTTATTTCCTGCACCTGTTCCTGAAGTTGTTGGAAGTAAACATTGTGCCCAAGGTAAATCTTCATCTGGAAGTTCGGTAAGATCATAAGGATGATACCCCATAATACGAACTTTAAATCTATTTCCCCATCCTGCACCATTAATTTGCCCACCATGAGCACTTTCTTGAGGAATCTGTCCGATCCACCAACGAAATCCGTCTCTTCCTAGAAAATTAGTCTTAAGTAAGGATTCTTGTATCATTTATCGTTTGTCCCATGTGCTCCAAAGGTATCTCTAATCAACTTCATTGAAGTATATGATGCATCAGTATCGAAATGATGACACAGTTCTTTTATCATATATAGACCACTTTGATCCTTGTCATATTCATCACCACTTCCTCTTGAGATTTTTGGAAATTTACATTCAATAATATCACCTGCTTTCAAATTTGTATTTGATGGTACAACTATACTTAATGTTTGAGTAAAAAGCATATTGTATCTCATAATCGCCTGAGATTGATACCTAAATGGGTCAGAGTTTCCTTCTGTAGAAACACCCACTTCTATCGTACCAATATCCAATACCTGAGTTAAATATCTAGTTGGTATGTGACCAAGATCAATATTTGAACTATTCGAAATTTTTGGCAATTCAAGTTTTTGTCCAAGATTTTTTACTCCACTTACATAGTCATCAGTTGTAAATATTCCTTTTTGCGGATCAGTGAATTCAAATGTTAGTGGATTATAAAACATACGATAACTTGCATAAGAACCAAGTCTCAATTTTTCAAGTAGATTTTGATTTCTTTCTGTTTTATAGTTGAGAATATTAAAATCATTATCTCTTTCAATTCCAGATTGATTAACTTGTGTATAGGTATATGATGGAATTTTGTCTGGTTTCTGTGAAATTAAACTATCAATAGATCTAAATTGAAATCCTTCTTTCGTTTGATAAAATACAAATCCTGCTGTAGCATCCCCAGAAATTTCTGCAGGAACACCTTTAGATGCTAACCATACCAAAATTGTAAATGGTTTTCTCAGATTGCCGATGAATCCATATTTGTTTTGTGTTTTATCAATTTTACCAATCCTTTCAGTCTTTAGATAATTTTTAAGAATATCTTCCACCGATGCATCAATTGTCGAACTTGTTTTATATTTTTTTCCAACTCTTGAAGTTTCATTTGTAATTGCTTCTCTTGAAGTTAAATTCAAGAGAAAGGTTTCTCTTTGAGATTCTGTTACAATATCAGTGATACTTGAGACATATAAGTAATCTTTTTGATTTGTTGCAAAATCTAATCCAGGATTTTTGTTGGAGTTTCCCGTAATTTTTAATGAAACTCTTTCACCACCACGAAGTGGAAGACCATTATAAATTGATTGCCTTTCTCCATCAGGATTTCCTTCCTTATCAGGCGCCTGAATAGAATCTCCAGTATTAACTATTCTAATCTTTGCAGTAATTGTTGGTGAAAAAATATCCTCATAATAATCAATAGATACCGCACCCTGTCTGATATCAGCGGTTCTTTTTTGATCATTTGATTCTATCGTCAATTCTTCATAAATTGACTTATTAATTGCTGCCATTAGGTATACGCTAACTCTAGAAGTATTTGATTCTTAATAAGACTATTTAACGAATCTTCAATGGGCATTGGTTGAGATCCTCCTCCATCTCTAGAAATAACTTGTTGTGGTGCAGGTGGTTGACGATCATCCACAACCACAACTTGCTGGCCTTTTTTATTTTGAGCAACAACTGAAGGAACATTTTGACCTGGTGAAGTTGTTGATGAAACTTGTGCTTGAAGTGGTTTTACTCCACCACCTTTATATTCGAAGTGATATGGATCTCCAGGTATTGATGCATAATACCATCCATATTTTGATCCATTTTTCATCATCCAATTATATGAATCGCTTCCTGGTTGAAGATCAAGTGCCAATCCTACACCATGTCTAGAATAACCAGGAGTTGCCCTAACAGAACCTTTTACATTTCTTTGATGTTCATAACTTCTATATGCACTATTAATTGGAATATCTTTACCATATGCTTGTTGTGCTGCTAAAAATGCTTTTCCTGCAGTTGGATTTAACATTGCATTATTTCCGTACCAATCTTGGTAATCAGCAGTATACGATAATGATTTTATTTTCATCAAATCTGAAGAAGTTAAAAATCCATTTCCTTTACCTGATTGTGGTTTTGAAGGTGCTGGTTGGGAAGTTAAAGATGAAAAAGTAACAGGTGTTCTTTGCGCCTCTTTAATAATCGCAGTTTCTTTTGCAGAATACCTTGATCCACCAGCAGTCCAAGATCCTATTCCCTGAGACTTCAATACTGCAAGTCCCATTTTATCTTGATTTTCTGGACTGAATGTATCAGTTGGTTTTAATCCTGCACCTTTCATTGCAGATGGAAAAGTTATTGGAATAATTTGATATCTTCCTGCCGCATAAACTCCATAATTACTAATTTGTGGATTTCTTTTATCCATCACATATGCTTGTCTCTGCATAATTTCACCAAGAGTCATTGATGTTAATTCTTTTCCAACCTTAGTTTTTGAATTTCCTGTAGATCCAACAATTTTTTCCCCAATTGTTCCCTGATTCATTGCATTATAACTACCACCACTTTCTGGACCAGAAATAATGTCTAATGCTTGTTTATGAATCCCAGTTACACTTCCACCAGTAGTATCAGTAGTAGGTGCAGATTGTCTATAATCAGTATTCAATGGTGCAGGTGGTGTTTCTCCAGGGCCTTGCCCAAGAGGAGTTGTAAGTAACTTAAATCCATCTTCAAATTGATCGTGCATTGCATCAATATTAGCACCCAAATCATCCATTGCACTCTGAACTCTTTTTGATTGATCGGTAAAATCAAAATGAGTAATATCTTGGTATACAGCAGAAAGAAGATTTCCAAAATCTTGAAATGTGTTTTTAATATTTGACATAAAATCTGTCAATATTGTATATAAAGATTTAATTCTGATAATTAAATCCTCAATTGCCGTCATAATTGTTGGCAAATTATAAAGTAACCAACCAAGTAAAAGACTAGATGCAAAATCTAACAATCTACCAAGAAATCCTTTTGTACTATTAGCAATCACTGATCCGGTTCTTTTAAATGCACCACTGATACCAGAAGCTTCAATTATACTTTCCTGATCTTTTCTCTTAACTGCTTCTTCTCTCATACTACTGAGCATTCTATTTCTAGCAATAGATTCTCTTTTTATTTTTGTTCTATTGAGAGTAACATTTTTTACATTATCTGCAGATTTTTTTAACTGCCCCATTCCAGTATTGAGGGATTTTATTCCGCCAGATACTTTATCAAAATTAATTGAAGATGTAATCGCCATATTACATTACCACATTATAATTGATTTGTGAATATAATGTATAGAAGTTATCAGGATTAGAGGAAGGAATATATGGAACATCACTCGCAGGTCCACTTTTTAATGGTTGTTGTGGTGGAGGACTAGAAGGATTGGAAGATGTGTATATAATATTTGGTTTTGGTTCAGGTTCTGGTCCAACATTAAATGGTACAGTTGGAATTTTTGATGTTTCCGCTGATGTTATTTTTGGAGTAGCAGGTTTTGATGAAGTTTCTGCTGGTGGTGTAGTTTCTTTAGGAAATTCTGAAGTTTTTTCTTCTAAAGATGTAGATATTTTTGCTGGTGTTGAAGTTGGTTGAGATGCTGTAGTTAATAAAGGTAATGAAAATGACAATTTAGTTTTATCAACTTCAGTAGATTCAGAAGGCTTTGCAGATGTTGGTACTACTTGTGTTTTAGATTGAGTTTTTTCTTTTTCTTTTGGTTTATTTACTCCAGTGAGAATATCAGCACCTTTTCCACCATAATAATATCCAGCTCCAGCACCAATCAAAGTTGCTGGAAATTTTAATATTCCTGGAAATTTTGATCCTAGTTTTGCACCTAATTCTGCTGTGGCAAGACTACCAGCTGCTCCTGCACCTGCTTGAATATTTGTTTGACCTTCTCCCTTTCTTTGCATGAAATCGAACCCACCAAGAGCAAGATTAAATCCAGTCTTAGCAATTTTTCCGAATCCTTTAGTGATACCACTAAAAAGTCCTTTTCCAGCACCTTTTTCAACACCTTCAGTAATTCCTTTTGTTGCAGCAGATGCTTCTTTACCACCACCAGTTACTGCTTTTGCTGCACCTTTTACAAGACTTGCCATTCCTTGGAAGAGTTTTCCAAGTGTATTTGCAATTACAAATTTTCCTATTTTTCCCGCAAGTTTAAAAATAGTACCAATAACTTTACCTATACCAACATTAATTACTCCAAATATAGCACCTGCAATTGCAAGAGTTTTAATTGTGGAATTTTTAATATCATCTAGTTGTTTCTTATCTCCATCCTGATATGCCTTAAGTAACTTAATTCCTTGAACAGTTAACCACCCTCCAAGTAATGTTCCAATAAATTCCATTAAATTTTGGAATCCAAACGAAACTTTATTTCCAATACGATTTACTGGTTCCGATAAGGCACTCTGAATTTTAGTCTCTAAAAGACTTTCCTTTCCACCTCTTGCTCCCGCTTCCGCTAATCTTCTTTCCTTTTCTTGTTCATAAAGATCCTTTTGCTTCTCAATAGCACTCTCACTTGCAGTGATTGTTGCAATTGATTCTAAAGTTTCATTAACCTTATTTAATTGAAGATTTACACCACTAATTTGAGTAATAAGAGATTGATTCAAATTTGCAAAAACATTAACATTCGCAATATTACTTCTGCTCAACTCATTAACTTGATTTTGAAGTGATGTTACTGAAGATGAGAGTGATTGTAGTGTAGATTTTGTTTCAGGATCTGGTTTGTTTCCACCAAAAATACTTCCCGATACGGTACTTTCATTAATACCTTGAACCGAATTTGAAAGTGGCGATGGTAGAACTGCCATTAGGAGGATTGCTGATTTTTAAGATTTTCTTGTTCAATATATTGTTGCAAAAGTGTAATATAGATTTCTTTCTCCCAAGGAATCATATTATCAAGTTCTGTTAATGAATATTTATGGTGTTGCATCAGGGAAAAATTAGTCCGGAAGTATGACGCAAGATCATTATGCGCCATACTTACACGAAAAAAGCAGGAAGTCCCTCCAATACAACTTCACTTTCAATACCAGTATTTGGATTTTTAATTGAAATATTATGTGAAAGTTTTGGCATTGTTTCAAAGAACTTCTCAATTTCTTTGAATTGCTTTGAACTTAATTGCTCAACAAATTCTGAGAGTTCTTTTTTTGAACATTCACTTCCAATCCACGACTCTTCTTCAGAATAAACTTGATCGATACATGCACAAATCAAATCAAAAGATTCATTGACACCAATTCCCTCTCCACTATTAAAATTATTTTTAATGAATTCTGCCATAGATGGATACTTCATTCTCATAGTTAAAGTATCATCCAATTTAATATCTCTATTATGCCCCTCCTGTTCTTGTACTTGAATTTCGTCCAAATTAATACTTACAGGAACTTTTGTTGTATTGTCATCTGGGCATGTAATTAATATGTCAACAGTCTCACCAACTGATTTTCCACGAATATTCAAGAACAAATATTCAATGTCAAATGTAGCAAGATCATCAATTTTAATTCCTTTGCTTAAAATGCAGTTTGAAATTACTGTTTTAACTGCATTTGCGATTTGTTTACTATCCTCACTTTCCATTGCAATAATGAGGATCTTTTCTTCTTTAACTAAAAATGGGCGATATCTAATGTTCTTCTTTAGTGATGGAATTTCCAACTCATAAATTGGAGTCGCAATCTTTGGTAATGGCATAATGACCTATAAAATTCATGTGCTTTTATTTATAGCGTTCTAAACCAACTAGCATTATTTGGTTTAGTATTATTGGAAACCAATTTTGCATCTGGACTAGGATTAATTGGACCACCAATTCCTCTAGGTCTTGGATCATCCAATCTTCCAGTACCTAGATTAAGATTTCTCCAAATCATTTCTTCTCTTCCAGTTGCTAATCTAGTAGTAATTCCTTCTTCATTTTTAGCATTTGCCAATGAAGGTTGTCTATTATTATCTCTCATCGTATTTACATCAATACTTCTAATAGACCCACAAATATATCTCTCATAATTAAATGATGCCGTTACAGTTAATATTTGCGAATCATTATATGCGATTGATGGAGAATATAATGAAACTGGAAACAATTTAAAAAAGTTATATTCAATTTCGTTCGTATAATCTCTATCAAACTTTAATATCTTAACAGTATCACATTTATAATCTTTAGGATATTTCATTCTGAAAAAGTATCCCTCATTCGTTGGATTCATTCCAGATCCACTAGAAACAAATTCTATCCAATGTTCCAAGAATTTGATCATCTTATATTCTTTATCAACATAAAATGTCAAATCAGTAGAAGTAAAAATTCTGGTGTGTGCCATCTTTTCAGTGACACCGGTAACATCACCAACAACATCAGAAGTTCCAAGCGAACTACCCGGCAATGATGCAGAAGAGCACAATAATCCAGCATTTTCGGCAACAAATCTCCAATCAACACCTCTTAAACTTAAATGATTTTGAAGGGGAAGTGGTAATGCTCCGAAAGAAACTTGGTAGTGAGTAGTTTGTGCAAGATTACCGAAAATTGGTTTAATTTCCGATATTCTGCGAGGGCGGGCAGTGGACACTCTAAATACTCTTAAGGTCTTATACTATATGTATATGTCGTACAAAGGAAAATATCAACCAACCAATCCCCAGAAATACCGAGGAGATTATAGTAACATTATTTATAGGTCTTTGTGGGAACGCAAATTCATGAAGTATTGTGATCTCAATGAAAATATTCTTGAATGGGGAAGTGAAATTTTTGCATTGCCTTACCGATCTCCAATAGATAATCGTATCCACAAATATATTCCAGATTTTTATATCAAAGTAAAGGAAAGTAATGGCGAAATTAAAAAATGTATCATCGAAATTAAACCTAAGAAACAAACAGTAGAACCAATACCACAAAAGAGAAAAACAAAAGGATACATCTATGAAGTTTATGAGTATGCAAAGAATCAGGCGAAATGGAAAGCTGCGAAAGAATTCTGCAAAGATCGACAATGGGAGTTCAGGGTGTTTACCGAAGATCACTTGGGAATTAAGTAATGGCACTTACCGGATACGAAAAATCACTGGAACAATATACTAAAAATGAATTAGTTGATATTGCAAAAGAATATACCATATATTATAGGACAGATTCTGGGCAAGGATCTACTAGCAATTATGAAAAATTAACAAAAGAAAAATTAATCTCAATCATAAAATCTGATAGAGATTATCAAAGTTCTGCTCCATCATCAGAAAAATTGAGCAGAGTTCAAAGAATGATGAAAAGAATTTCACAAGCAACTTATAGTCCAGATGAAATTATGGAAATTATTCAAGAAATTTTTGATGATGTTGAAAAATATCCGAGACCAGGAAATATATACACTTTCGTTTATACTGCAAAAACACCAGGAATTTGGTATGATAAACATCCATTAGTGATAGTTCAAGGAGATGGTTATAGTACATCTGGATTTAGAGGATATAATATTCACTGGTCAGATCATAGAAATTATGTTTGGGAAGGAGTTGGAAGTTTATTTCATAGAGTTCAAAGAGGTGAAGAATTTGATTATCTTCATGATGTTCCATATAAAGACATATTGCGCACGTAGACTAAATAGTTAGAAAATATAAATGGCGCAACTTCTCAGATATCCATTAAAAAGAATAGATGAATCTGATGATTATCTTCAGATTCATGTGATAGATTATGTTCCTCCAGATATAGATTTATCAGGTTCTACAAATATACTTCAAAGAACTTCAACACAAGCATTAGAATCTCAAAGTTTAAAAAATCCATTGTATCAAATTCTTCTTCCCATGCCACAGGGAATTTCTGATACCAATTTGGTTAAATGGGGAGAAGATACTATAAATCCTTTAGAAGCTGCTGGAGTTGGGTTAGCAAAAGGTGTAGTAGAAGGAGAAAATCCATTAACTAAAATTTCACAAATGGCCGGTGCATTAAAATCTACCCTTACTAATGGAAATGGGCAGTATTTAGTTACTAGTTATATGTCAGCAAAAGCAGTTGGAACTCTTGGAGGAAATGTGACTGCAGAAGGAGTTCTCGCAAGAACTTCTGGTCAGGTTCTTAACCCAAATATGGAACTTCTGTTTCAAGGAGTTCAATTGAGATCCTTCAATTTCACATTTAATCTTGCACCCAGATTCGAAGAAGAAGCGAATGATGTTAAAAAAATCATACGAACCTTTAAATCATCAATGGCTGCTAAAACTTCAAGTGGTACTGGTGCTGGTCTATTCATTAGTTCTCCCGAAGTATTTCAATTAACTTATAAATCAGGAAACAAAAAACACCCATTTCTTCACTCATTTAAACCATGTGCATTAGTAAGTATGGGAGTTGATTACGCAGGATCTGGTGTCTATGCAACTTATGAAGATTCAACACCAGTTCATATGAAACTCTCACTTTCATTTCAAGAACTGAATCCAATTTACTTTGAAGATTATAATAAGATTCCTTTAACCGATGGAGTTGGATACTAATGGGATACTTTAGAGAACTACCAGATTTAGAATATCAATCTCCCTTTGTAGATAGAGTATCTTCGGATGCTTATGTTCGTGCAAAAAATTTGTTTCGTAGAGTTAAACTTCGTGATGATTTACAGAATGTTTTTACTCTCTTCAATAAGTATCAAATTCCTGATGGTGCCCGACCAGATACTGTGGCAAAAGAACTTTATGGTAGAGCAGATCTTGATTGGGTTGTGATTCTAACTGCAGGAATTGTAAATATCAGAAATGAATGGCCTTTATCTGATAGAGATATTTACGATTATGCTGAAGGAATTTATGGAGAATCATTAAATGCTACACATCATTATGAGACTAAGGAAGTTAAGGATTCTCAGGGACGTTTAATTCTTCCTGCAGGTAAGGTTGTAGATTATAATTTCACAATTCCAGATCCAAATATACCAATTCAAAATATTAGTCCGGCACCAGTCGTTGGAATTAGTAATTATCAATATGAAGTAAGAAAAAATCAAAAAAAGAGATCAATTTATGTTCTAAGAAGTCAATTTTTACAGCAGTATTTGAATGATATGAGAAAGATTATGCATTATGACAAATCTTCACAATATGTTGATAAAACTTTAATTCGTACTGAGAATACTAGAGTCACAATGCCATAAAAAAGGGGAGGTCACCCTCCCCAATCCTATTACTCAGCAAGTTTTGCGAAGTAACTAAGTGTGTCATCATCTTCGTCATCATCATAAGATGAAGAATTGGAAGAAGAAAGACTGCTCAACTGAGTGCGAAGATCTTCATCAAGTTCACGAACTGGACCACGGGAAGTCTCTTCCTCATCGGCAACCTCAGGATCTTGACGACGAGTAGTCTTGTTACCAAGAACTTGACCAAGACGGGTATTCAGTTCATCATAAGACTTGAACTGATCGGGAGCAATGAACTCAGCAAGAGAATATTGCTTCTTCCAGATTGCTTCCATTGCATCGTCATCCTCTAGAAGAGGACCTGCAGCAGCAAACTCACTGGAATCATAGTTACGATAACCAGCAACGTTCTTTGCTTTCAGTTTGAAGTTAGCACCCTGCCAGAAGTCAAAAGGATCAATTGCTTGCTCATCTTCAAATTCTGGTTGCATTGCAGTAGTCAGTTTATCAAAGATTTTCTTACCAAATTTATAAAGAAAGACTTTACCTTCGTTGGAAGGATTAGCAGGATCTTTGACAACATAGATGTTGCTCACATAAGTCAGTTTACGCTTCTGCTTACGTGCTACTTCCTTGTTTGAATCAATTCCAGAATTCCAGAGTCCAGAATTATGCTCACAAATAGGGCATTTTTGATTGAGAGTTGTGATACACTGATCGATCAACCAACCACCAGGACCTTGGAAGGCATGGGAGTACAGTTTCACAAAAGGAATATCCTCTCCCTCAGGAGCAGGAAGGAAACGAATAATTGCATAACCATTCTGTGCTTTATCACATTCAAGTTTCCACAGGCGATCATCGGTAGATGATGCGTTATTATTCATTTTTTCGACTTCCTTGACTAGTTTTGCAGTCAGGGAACCAAGTTTGGATTGTTTTTTAAGATCGGAAAAGGACATTTGGATTAGTTAGATAAATTGGATTTGGTTTTGTAACAACTTTATTATAGGATATCTATAAAGGGATGTCAAGCCCGAGATATCATCTATCGATAAATTCTTTAAGAGACTCTATCGTTTTATTCATACTATTGAAGAGTAGATTCATATCTGTGTCGGGAGGAAATCCCATAATCGCCACAGATTTTTTCAGATTCTCTTTCATTTCAACCGCTTGTGGGTCATCTGAAAGAGAAAGTCTTGTGTACATAATGCGTTGCTTTTCCAGCAACTGAGTCAGTTTATCAATGTGTTCCAGTTTACCTTCACGGGTCATTCTACCAAAGGTCAGAATGCTTCCATAAATGAACTTCTGAAGTTCATTAATTTCATTAAGTTCATTCTGAATCATTTCAGAATCAAAAAAATCACTCATTGATTATTTCCCTTAATATTTTTTTATAGTTAAAAACATCTATTTGAAGAAATGGTTTGTACTTTCTGATTTTTAAACTTACGGTTTCCCATACAGGATCCAAAAGTTTCTTATCAAAGACATTTCCGAACTGGAAGATTATATCATAAATCACCAGGATTTCAGGTGAAATCTTCCCACCCAGGAATTTTTTTAGAACCGGTGGATGACCTTTCGAGCAGTTGAAGGCATCTTCTAATTTGATTTCCGAGAGTAATTCTTCCGATTGTTCTTTGAACAAGTAGGTCAAACTCTGCTGTCGTTTCATCCACTCGGTGTAAGTCCTTTCTCCCGAATTTATAATTTCTCCAATCCATATGTTTTGTGGGTTGTCTGTGGCAACAAAGTTTGATACAAGAAAATTTACAATTTCTTTGTCAGAATATTTTCTGGAAGATTTCTCGAAAAAATACTTATCCTTACGTTTGTTGAAGGAAGTCAGAGTTGCTCTGGACTTACCACCATATTTAAAGAAATCGTATTTTGGATTTGTAAAATGACTTTTGAGTGAAAGATAATGTTGATAGGTCTCAAATGGACTCATAAAGGTAATTTTGCTTTCGAAGTTTTTTTCATAAAGTTTAGATTGATAGCATCATACTTCAATCTTTCTTTAAGTGGTTTTGATACAAGTTTAGTAATTGAATCCACTTCAATACCATTCACTTCACAATAGTGAACAATTGCATCAATGTAATTACATTTTTCTTCTGCAACAATCTTTTCTATTTCCAGTGCAAACTTAGAAGGAGTAAGAAACTTATCCTCTATTGCTTTTTCTAATTGTTTATTTGGTTCCATATTGCTCAAGTTTATCTCCAACAAATTTTCTAATATATTGGACGAGCAATTTAAGGTACTTTGCTTTGTCATATTCTTCATAAACTACACACTCCCCGTCTTCGCAGGACATAATGATAACAAATTTTTTGACTGAAATACCAGTCAGTTCGTAATACATTGCGGCATAAGCACAACATTGAACGAAATAATGATCAATCCACTCGCGTGGTTTGGGTTTTTTGGAAGTTTTAAAATCGACGATTGCCAATTCTCCGTTGTATTCTGCAATACAATCAACGGTTCCAGCAATACCCAATTTCCTACTATATAGGGAACCTTCAAGAGCGTGAATATTATTTATTCGATTCAGTTCTGTTTTAGAAATCTTAAACAGAAAATCCGATAAAGGTTGAACTATGGGTAGTTCCCTATTATACAAATAATTTTCAACCAAGGTGTGCATGTCAGTTCCGCGACTGGTTGCTGCCTTAGTAATCTTATCAGCTTCCTCATTACCAATTCTTTTGCGCCATTTAACAAAAATTTCTTTATTAAAATGACTTGTAATTGAGGTAATAGAAACTAACTTGAGAAATTCTTCATCTTCGTCAGGAACTTTATAGTATCTTACACCATCAATGGTTTCCCTTTCAAGTTTTGGAAGATTTGTATCTATGTGTTTAAATCTTCCTTGCTTAGGAACTTCAGGATGCAACTCATAATATTTTTCAATTAACGGATTTGGCATTTTTCATTTCGGGGGTAATTTCATTATAGCACAGTTTGTGTGTGTTGCAATCCTTTTCCAATAATATTATCGGTAGAAAATTCCCAGATCATGTTTTGCTATTAGGTATTCTTTTACTAATCCACTTCTGCAAATATCATCTACAGTAAATTCTATAGTATCAAAGGAAATCATTGTCTTTAGAATTTTGAGAAATTCTCCAACACCATCTCTTTCATATTGTTTCAATAGATCACTTTGTTCAGTATCTCCAGTAAAAATAATTCTACTATTTTCCCCAACTCTAGTAATAATAGAATCTAATTCGTGAAATGAAAGATTGCTAAACTCATCCACAATAATTACGGCATTATCGAGAGTAGTTCCACGGAGAAATGAAGTACTCCAAAACTTGATAGTTTCTTGAGCTTTAAGATTTCCATAAAGCATTTCAAAATCGACATCAGAAGACATTTGGAACATATACTTTACCATATTCTTATAAGGAATTTGATAAATGTCTGCCTTATCATCATGAGATCCAGGAAGGAATCCAATCTCTCTGGTTGCTACGAGAGAACGAACAATATAAACTTTTTCAACGGGAGAATTTTCATCAAGAACTTCGCGGAGAGCATTATAAAGACTAATAAAACTCTTACCAGTTCCTGCACATCCATATGCGACAATATGCTTTTGTGAGGAATAAGAATCAAAAAATTTTCTTTGATTGTCTGTGAGTGGTTCAATGTTTATTAATGAATCAAATCCAATCGGTTTTTTAGTTTTTCTTTGTCGCGGAAATTCTCCAAATTCAGTTTGCTGATCTTTAGACTGTCTTCTTCTTGCCATATTAGGTAGGTTAGATTTTCTTTACTTTCGATTTAGGAGCTTTGCTTGCATTACCCAGGACTTCATTCCATCCTGGGTGTTTAGAGATCAACTTATTTTGCCAATCTCCAACCTCAAAACTACTTGGCGCTGTTGATGGATCAGACCAATCTCTAATCCACTCATAATTTTCAATTTTCCACCGTTCCCAATCTTGAATAGTCATAGTCACTTCTTTTTTCTCACCTGTTCTTTTGTTAATAATAGGATATTCTGGCATTTTTGCTTCCAAAATTTTATATAAAAATCTATTTATTGATGTTTCTTGTAAATGTTCTACCTCTCCTCCATCCTTCTGGGATTTCAACATCCTTAAAAATATATTTACTATTAACACCATCAGTAATCCACATCATAACACTTTTTCCACTATTCCAAGATTTTTTACCATACATATGGTTCTTTTCTCCTATTTGACGCTCACTCATTATTCTTCTAGCTTCTTCAGTATGTTGCCTTCCATACATATGGTTCCTTTCACCACATCTATTATACATATGGTTCTTTTCTCCTATTTGCCTTTCACTAAACATCCTCCTATGTTCTTCAGAATGTCTATATCCATAGGCAGGGTGCTCTTCTCCTATTTTACCATACATAGGATTATTTTCACCATCTGAACAGCAATAAAACTTTACCGAAGTTTGCTTTGATTTATTAGCAAAGTGAGGATTTTTATCTACTTCATAAAAATTGTGAAGGATTATCTCTGCTTTAAGTACTTTTTCTGCACTATCAAAGGTTTCTAAAATAATCTTTTGAGTTGGTTTAAAAGTTTTATCGTGAAAACTTCCAAAATAATTTACATCTTTTTCTGGAAGACATTTACATTCCCTTTTTCCAATATAACCTCTTCCATATTCCTCATAGGAATAATAGACATAAAAGTGTTTCATACTACTCTAAACTTGGTGACAATAATATTTATAAAAGAAAGGGACATTTCTGCCCCTATTCTACCTGAAATGTGTCACCAAGTCAAGGCACTTTTATTTAGGTTTTATTTAAGGACTCAACCTCGCACGATGAAGTCTCTTCTCTTCGTAATAACTGAAGATCTCAGGAACCCATGCTTTAATCACAGGAACCATACCTTCACAGAGTGCCTGAATTTCCACCTGTGCGTCCAATTTAGCACGAAGATCAAGAAAGTGCAAAGCAGCACGAAGTGAGAAAGTAACCACAAAGTTCTGGCGAATGTTTTGTTGAAGATAATCACGAAGATGCTCCTCTGCCATACCACGATTCTCAAATAGATCAGTATAACGCTCAGATGCCTCTACACAGAACTTAAGTTCTCGTTCATAGTCTTTCTGAGTCCATTCATACTTGTGCCCTTTACGGTCAAGATAGAGACCTTCTGGACGCACATAGAAAACTTCTTGTGGTCTCAGTTCACCTTTAGCAACCTTCAGAACACGACGACCGGTATAACGTTGAGATTGAACATCAAAGGTTACTCCAACACGATGAGTTCGTGCCTGAACAATTACATTATGAACAAATCCAACACAATCAAAAGTAATCGCAGGGTGCTCCAATGGACCCCAGTGCCCACGCTCATTTGCAAGTAGTTGCTCAATAACCCATTTACCACACTCTTTCTCATTTGGTGGAAATATTGTATGAATAGGTTCCTCAGAGTAATCATTCTTTCCTGCCTGCCAAACCAGAGTTTGTGGAAGTTGTGCCTGCCGAAGCATCACAACTTTCATATTTTGATCTAATTCTAGGAGGTCTTTTGCTCTAATAGGTTTCATTTCTTTCCAAATCCTTTCGATGTTTGTGTTTCCAATACTTCAAGTTCCCCTTTCAACTTTCTGAGTTGAGATTTCATCTCTTTAAGTTGCTCATCAGAATATAGATGATCCTGTTTGATCAATCTCTCCATTAATTTGATCAGTTGTTTTGCTCTTGTCATTCAGTATCCTCGGAGATTCATCAAGTTCCAATTCTTTCTTTAAGGAATATATTAGTAATTCCAAATTGCGTATGATGAGTTTTAATTTGTCTCTATCCATTTTAACGGAGTTGACTTTGGTCATCATACACAAAAAAAGGGAGCCTGTCAAGACTCCCTTCAAGAATAATATTTCTTTTATTTACCGGGACCGAACTTGACTCCAAGTGCTTTTTGGCGATTAGCATCAGACTGTCTTGCCGTAGCAAGTTTCTTAGCAGCATTCGCAGCATCAGATTGCTTATAAGCACCAGCAAATAAAGATCTACCAATTCTTTCTAATGGATTGGAAGAAGTCTGTGCAAGACTCTTAGTATCTGATCTCTTATAAACTGCCTTACCACCTTTATATGCAAGATTACCAACTTCTTGCTTACCACCAGGTCCAGTAATAACAGAAGTTTTACCTAACTGAGCAGTTTTTCTTTGTGCCCCCGTACCAGTCGTGATAGTATTCTTGTTGGTATCGAAAGTAGTTTTACCACCAATACCTTTGATTGCACCCCCTGCTTGTGATTTACGGTTAGCAGTTGCCATTGCTGCCTTTTCTTTTCCAGTTGCTCCAGCAACTGTTTCAGATGCCTTTCCAGCAAGATTAGAACCTGCATAATATCCACCAATACCACCAAGTGCTGCACCTACTCCAGTTCCTATTGGACCAGCAAGTGACCCCAAAGCAGCACCACCAGCAGCGCCTGCTTTAGCACCAGCCCATCCACCAGCTGCTTTTGTTGCACCCATTGCAATTGCGGAACCAGTTTTACGACCTCTAGATTTTTGATCTAAGGTTTCTAAACCTGCTTCAAGTCCATAAGCAGCACGACCTAAATTCCTACCTAAACCAGAAGGAAATTTACCTGTAGTAGAACTTGGTTTTACTGCCCTACTTAAAGACTTTGGATTAGCAGTTTTTCCTAAAGTAGGTGGTTTTCCCCCAGAAGATGAACCTGGCATTGGTGTTGCTTTTCCACTTGGACCACTTCCAGCAGCTGCTTTTGCTTTCTTTGCTTCTGCAGCTGCCCTTCTTGCATTGGTTGAAGAAAGTGTTGGTGGTTTTGCTCCGGCAGGAGCACCAGAAACGGAAGGAGAAGTGCTAGAAGCAGCATTAATTGTTGCTGGTTTAAATCCTGACGATTTTGCCGGTGTTGATTTAGTCGGAGTTGGATAGATTCTTTGAGGATTTGATTTTGTTCCGACTGGAGCGGATGGAGTTGATGTAGTAGTTTTTGTTACTGCACCACCAGCAGTCCCTGAAGGTAATTTACCCTGGGATTTGGTGACATCCGATACTTTTACTGCTTCAATTGGTGGATTTGTTGCTAATCCACCAGGTTTTGGTGTTGTTGTTAATGTACCACCTCTTCCAGTTTCCCCCCTTACAGATGATCCGGGAACTGTAGTAGTAGTTCCTTGGGGTTTTGGTGGATTTGGTATTGGTAATTTATTGGAATTTCCGGTCCCCGGAGATGTATTAACTGCACCAGATTTTCTTGCATTCAAAACTGCTGTGCGAGAGTTTCCACCATAATTCGGCGCTTTTGGTCTCTGTAAGGGTTGTTCTTGTCTACCTAAACCAACATCACTGCCCGTCAATTTTCTCTTACTCTTTGCAGGTAATCTGTTAAAAGTATCTCTATCCATGCCTGGAGGCAATTCTTCATTCAAATATGATTCTTGCAAAAACTGGTTAAACGATTTCATGTTTTTTCGTCTTTTTAGTTATTTATAAAATCCTACAGAAACAAAAAAATACTGGAAAATTTTTCCCAGCATTTTTGAAATCATTTTCTCTTTTTGGTTTGAGGCGGTTTGTATCCCCAAAGTCTAGGACTTATTTTACCGTCAGTCCATTCAATTGATTTGAGACAATTACCAAATTTATCATAATACATGTCAAATACATTGACTCTTTTACTTGTTCTAACAATGTCATGACAAATATTTTCATCAATCATATAGGTGATTAAGTAAGAATCAATCGGTAATTGAGTATTCTTAGAATCTTCTTTTTTACATCTTTCTTGCAGAATTTCACATCCATAAAGAGACTTAGAAGTTTCTCTTTCTTGATTAGACCAAACTTCATTTATTGTCTCTTTATTAGAGTTTTTTTCCTTTTCTACTGCCATATTATCATACTTAATTTTATTTTCCAAATTCATTTCCTCATGATTTAAATTTATCCCCGATTACCCCACTTAACATCGGGATATGCTTCTGCAACAATTTGCTTAGTAATTTTATACTTCGTATCAAGTTTCTTATCTTTTACAAGAATTAGAATTTCTGCTTCTAGTGGATGAAGACCTTGAAGAAGATTAATGAACATACTTTCTCTTCGGAGAGAACTAAGTCCAGGATTACCACCCTTCACAAAATTATAAAATTTCTGATATTCTTTGCGAATTGATGATCTTCCCTGATCCTGAGAACCTAAAGAATTAGATCCAAGTTCACTCATCTTACTTACAGCATCATTAATCTTTTCGGAAAGAGTTCCACTGAAAGAATTTTGTTCGCTCGTTGCGGCATAAGGAACATCACCTTCTGGAAGAACAGATGTGATAGTCTCATCAAAATTCCAAATAAAGATTGCCTTTAAAGAAGGATGCTCATATTTTTGTAGAACTTCCACCTTTTTTGCATTTGATTTTTGTTTTGATGCAAGATTCAAAACTTCAAATATAAATGGATTTGCTGGAAGTTCTTCAGACACTATTTCTGTCTTTTTACTTGCTGTTGTAGTTGTTGTTGCTTTAATTTTTGTCGTAGTCATAATTATTATCAGTTAAAAAAATTAATCTTCGTCGTCTTCATCCTCATAATCATCAAAATAATCTGGATTAAAAGTTACTGCTAATACTTCATCTGGAATAATATTACCATTATGATCATAGAACTCTGGATGCAACTTTGGAATCTCCCGATAGTTCATCATATACTCTCTGGCAATCCAACCTGTTACTAGTCCCACTATAAGAAATAATATGGTTAGAAAGGAACCGAATACTAGACTAGTTGCTAACATTTTTTTTCTCCGGGAAACTACTTATCTCTTTCTTGATATAAAGGAAAACTCAAAATAGATGGTAGTTTCTCGATTGAGAAAGTAAACCATCTTTTCAAAGATGATATGAAAGGGTTTGGTCTGCTTTCTCTTTCCCCCATTGAGTATAAGATCGATACCACGATTCATACCGTGGTCTTCTGTTTTATTTATGTTTAAATCAGACAACTTGCTTTTCTTTGAGGAATTTAACGGTATCTACACATCCACCAAGTTTTTTATCATCACAAAGAACTTGTGGAAATGTGGAACCTTCCCCAAATTCTAAATAAAACTCGTCTTTGGTGAAGTGCTCATCTAGATTATACACCACAAAGTTACTTCCTGTCAACTCCAGAACTTGTTTGACCTTGTAGCAATATGGGCAATCATTTTTAGTGTAAACTACAAAATTCATTTTTTCTCCTAACGATAATTGATTGTTTTTAAACCTGTTCCATTATATCATAAGAAGATATTTTAATCCACAATTAATTTCCACGATCATAAGCGTGTTGAACACAATGACCATTTCTTCTCACATAATGAAAGAAAATCTGATGATAATAACTATCTTTATTTCCTTTCATTGGATCTCTCCAATGTGGAAGAATACACCCCTTATATAGAGCACCATCCCCAGGATTCATTGTGCATGAAAGAGTGTTTCCATCAGGAATCTCAAACATAATTGGCCATTCATAATTCAAATTATGACTAATATTGACTGTGATGCTAATTTCACAAGAAGGTCTATCAGTATGCTTTGTAAGTTCATGTCCCTTAAAATAAAATCGATCATAATAATAGGTAGGATACAATTTTTCACCAATTGTATTCTCAATCACTTTCATAATTTCATAATGTGCCTCTTTAAATTTGGGATGATTATATCGTGCCAAACTTCCAGAAACTTGTACCTCATTTGGTTCCACAGAAACTTTTCCAGGACCATCATAACGATACATTCCTCTTTCCCAAGGAACTTCTTCATAAAATTGAGATGCATTAATTATATTTGGCATCTCAATTACTGACCAATCAATTTTATTATTCATTTCCACCTTGGACCTACCACCCAACCAACAAGAGATTTGCGATGTCCAGAAATAACTTTCTTGACGCGATGAGGAGTTCTGCTGTCAAAAACAATTACAGTTCCTCTTGTTTTTGGAGCAAAATAAGTGTTTCCGTCACCACTCATAAACTGAACTTCGCCACCTTCATAATCATCTGGGTCTGAAAGTTGAAGAATAAAAGAAAGTTTGCGAATTTTTTCAATATTTGTAATTATAAAGTTTTCTTGAATATTTTCAGTTGGTTGAAATGAAACTTCAATACTTGCATCATTATGCCAGTGATAATACTCACCTTCCACATAAGAAGTGTATTGCATTGTCTCACCATCAAATCCAATAATATCATACAAAAAGTTTTCACGATTTGCACGAAGAACGTAATGATAACTTAATCCAACTACCCAATGATTTGATGGAATCCAGGCGGTTTTGCTATCTCTTTTATCTAATGTCAATCCACCGAATGTTGTTGCTGGTGAAAAATTTTTATCTGAGTCTTTGAGATCTTTCTCAAGAAGAGAAACTAATTCTTCTGGCATACCTGAGTTATACCAAATTGATGAATGAGCCATAATGTAATGATATTTTTATAAATTATAAGTCGGTATCGAGTAAATGTCAAGCGTTAGTTTTCGATCTGATGATTGGGATTGTATGATTTCTTCATTTGAAGTTGAAGATTCATAAGGTTTTGGTATATTTCCTTCCCGTATCCATTGAAGATATTCCTCATAAATGCTGAGATTTGGATCAGGTTCAAATGATAATCCATCAGGAAGTCTAATAATAGTATTACTATTTGTTAATTGATATTGATAATTCATTTTTTGTGATGTGCAATATTTTACAAAAAATAACGAATAATTACAATTCCTGGGCCACCTATCCCACCAATTAATGAAGGATAATTAGATCGACCCGCGGCTCCACCCCCACCACCACCAGTATTTATAGTTCCTGGTGTTCCTCCAGTATTTGAAATATTAACGTTAGCCACAGATCCCCCATCACCTCCACCCCCTGATCCCCCAGCACCTCCAGGAAGAGTCACAATGGTACTACTAGCCGCATTACCCCCACCGCCGCCACCAGCAAACCATCTTCCAGGTGATGGTCCAGGAGTTCCATAAGATGATGGAATTCCAGAATCACCACTAAATGCTCGAACTCCAATACCACCAATACCAGCAACGCCAGCGCCCCCTGGGCCCCCTACCGCACCAGCACCGCCGCCTCCTCCTGCAGCAAATCCTGCTGGTGAATTACCTCCAGGATTTCCTTGTCCAGATACACTAGAACCCCCTGACGTGGAAAAAGAACCATACCATGCTCCTCCCCCAGAACCTCCAGGACCTCCACTACCAATGCTGGCAGGGAAGGCCCCTGGACCAGCATAAAGACCACCTTTACCCCCGCCATTAGCAGTTATAGTCTCATTAAGACTAACTATAGTTGAACTTGATCCTGGCGAACCAGCTCCACCACCAGAACCAATAGTAATTGCATAATCTCCAATATTCGGATATCCATAAAAACTACCCGTTAAATATCCACCAGCACCTCCACCTCCTCCACAAGCATCATAAAATGGATAAAAACCATTACCACCTCCTCCTCCACCACCAACGACAATATATTGTATATTTTTACCACTACTACTTACAATAAAAGTTCCTGGTGAAGTAAAAATATGATACTTATATCCATTTCCTGGAGTTAAAATTGTTCCTCCAATTGCAGATACTTTTGTATTAGCATTAATATAATTAGAATGCTGTGTACTATTTTTTCCACTTACATTATAATCAGAAGGAGTACTTCTTAATTTAATTCTAGATGCTTTAAATGACATATTCCAATAATAGTAGAAATATTTGCTAATTAATAATTAATTGATATAACGAATAATTACAATTCCTGGTCCACCATCACCAGCAGCTGCTGGGGGTGCGCCCCCAGGATTTGCTCCTCCCCCACCACCACTTCCAGTAAAGGGCAAACCATTCTGGGCCCCAGATGCAGGGTCCAATCCTCCCCCACCTCCGCCGCCAGCGCCGCCTTCCGGGTTGCTGACAGGCGAAGTGGAAGATACAGATCCTCCTCCGCCGCCACCAGCAAACCATCTTCCAGGTGATGGTCCAGGAGTTCCATAAGATGATGGAATTCCAGAATCACCACTAAATGCTCGAACTCCAATACCACCTCCTCCACCAGATGGCCCTGCTCCCGAACTACCAGAACTACCGGCGCCGCCGCCGCCATTCGCTCCAGTGGATACATATAAATTTCCTCCAGGATTTCCTTGCCCTACTGTTCCTGAAGCTACGGCACCTCCACCAGAACCTCCAGATTGGGAAAGATACAAATTATTTGCTCCACGACCTCCCCCAATCGCAGTTAAAGTAGATATAGATGAGGGATTTCCTGATTGAGGTACTCCAGCAGCACCACCTCCAGAACCAACAGTAATTGGATACGTTCCGGTACTAAAAGGTTGATCATTATTAGTCAAATATCCACCAGCACCTCCACCACCGCCAGATTGAGTAGTACTCCCCGAAATACCATTAGCACCAGCACCTCCGCCACCAATAATAATATAATCTAGATTTCCACCACTAGTTACAGTAAAAGTTCCTGGTGAAGTAAAAATATGATACGTATATCCATTTCCTGGAGTTAAAATTGTTCCATCTCCAAATGCGTTTAGTTTTGGAATATTTGGAATATCTGGAATTTTTGGAGTATTAATATCACTTGAGTGCCGTGTCTTTTGTTTTCCACTTGCATCATAGTCAAAAATACTATTAGTTCTTAATCCAAATTTAGAAGATCTAAATATCGATGCCATATTATAACTCTATATCACCCAATACCATAACATTTACTGGATTAGTTGATGCTGTAAGTCCAGAAATTGTAGTTGCATTACTTCCTTCATTAAATACCCGAATACTATCTCCATTAGTCGTTAAAGTGATTGGATATTGCAAATCAAAAAAGAAAGTATCATCAGGAGTTAAGGTAATTCTAGCAATTCTATTTGTTGCTCCTGCACTTTGACCGTTTGGAACTGCATAGATTTGAACTGTTTGTGAAATAGTAGTACTTATAGAACCACTAAAGGTATTACAAATTATAATACCTCTAATATAAGCAGATTTTGAAGCACTAACAGTATAAACTGATGAAGTTGTTCCTGCAGATACTACAACTGGAAATCCTAAATTTTGTTTTGCGAGTGCCATAATATTTGTTTTTTAAATATTTATGTGAATAATATTGCTTCCAATAAATCAAGAGAAATTGTAACTATTCCAGATGAAGTGGAGGTAGTAATATTAGTACCAGCAACAATAGAAGTTATAATACCAGATAGATTTGATCCATCTCCATAGTATTTAAATGCACTTATAATTCCACTATTGCCATACATGGTAATTGCAGTACCTACTTGTAAAGTACCTTGTGGATTTGTGGTTCCGATTCCAAGATAACCGGGATTATCAATATAAATTAATTTATTAGAAGATACATTTTGACTTGAAACTGATCCACCAGTTGAATTTGTAAATAGTAAATAATTTGGAGCAGTATTTAGTGGATTATTAGTGATACTGATACTTGCTCCACCAGCACCAGTAATAGTAGTCCAAGAGACACCAGCACCAGTTGAAACAAGAACATAACCAGCAGATCCAACCATATTATTAACATCATAAAGTCCAGCACGGAGTCTAAAGTCACCATTAACATCTAATTTTGTAGTGGGATTTGTGGTTCCAATACCGACCCCTGTTCCAATACCACTAAAATAAGCACCACCAGATACTTGGAGTATTTGATTTGCGGTTCCCGTTGAAGTTTCAGTTCCTATTGATACTCTTCCATTCAAAAATGTAGAAATACCAGAAACATAAAGATTTGATGCAGTAATAAATCCTACAGTTGTAATACCAGAAGCTTTAATATCTCTTACTCGTATATCTAAAGCATCAAGAAAAGTATCATAAACAGTAAATCCGGCACCAACTGTCAATCTACTACCATTTCTTACAGTAAGAGTGCCAATACCAATTGCATAGTTAGAAATCCAAGCATCAGTAGTAAGTCCAGAATATCCGGCATAAGAACTACTAGCACTAGATAACCACATAAATTGCTTATATGTGGTTGGATTACTATTAAGTCCTACAACTACTGGCATATTGAAAAGTGGAGTACCTTCAGTACTTGCAATCGCAATACCACCATGAGATGCGGTAGAATCTTTAGAAACATCATTATTGTTAGAATCAGTTGTAATGCCAAGTACAATATCTCTATCTTGAATTTGTAATGTTGCAGCATTCAAAATTACGGAAGTGCCACCAACAGTTACATTTCCAGAAACATTAAGATTTCCAACAACTATAAGAGCATTACCGAAAGTAGAAACACCAGAAACATAAAGATTTGATGCAGTAATAAATCCTACAGTTGTAATACCAGTAGAAACATAAAGTTGAGTTACTGATGCTATACCACCTATGACTGATGTTGAGACACCA
>Ga0114974_10000874_pt1 | contig 24191 bp, 26 predicted proteins | sample S_130206_EF_Meta_FD_87318 | JGI IMG/M metagenome (GOLD analysis project Ga0114974, IMG submission 87318) | Freshwater microbial communities from Lake Simoncouche, Canada to study carbon cycling - S_130206_EF_MetaG | ecosystem: Environmental > Aquatic > Freshwater > Lake | place: Lake... | reverse complement strand
CGTTAATAATATTAAACTCAGGGACGTACTCAGGTGGTGGTTGATTCCACTCGTCTGTACAGTAAGCAATGTCTTGAGCAAGGCGAACACCCCGCATTAATCGCGCACCATAGTTAGGAAAGTCGATGAGCAATGCAGCATTTTGAGCATTAAAAGTCTTCTCGATGAATGCTTTTGGGCCTAAAATGCTTAGTTCGCTGCAGATTTCCTGTGGATTTGCATAGATTTTAGCAGAATCGTAAATGTCAAGAAGAATATTGACCCACATATTGATCAATTCTATGTCAGTAGTGCCGCGGAAAGATCGGAACTCAAGTGAACCGTACTTGCCGAGTGCTGTGACATTGATTGCGCTGTATCTGTGAGTGTCATGTGTCAATGAATACCAGTCATTGCGAGTGATAGCACGACGAATTGCATCTAGAGTATTTTCTGCGTCAGAGATCCTGAGACAAAAGAGATTGCCAATACGATCTTTGCCACAGAACTCTACGAGCAAATCCTCGAAGATAGTATACAAACAAATCTGATTGATGACTTGTGTCAGGGTACGACCTTGAACATTAAGGTGTACATGAACAGATGTGCGGTACGTATCTGAGAACTCACTGCCATTATCTAGAAACTTGTCGTCAAGATAACGAAGAGCAGGAGCAACTTCTGTACGATTGATGGGGCCAGATAGGACATACTCGGCAGACTCGCCGCGAAGGGAGCCGTCCTCGTGAATGTCCCAGTACTCGTCCATGTCAAAGTGGAGGGACTCGCCCTCACACTCGATCTCTATGCCTACCTCGGCATTATCTGGTTGGAAGTTACGCTGATCGTAAACGTCACGCACAGTGCGACTAAGGCTACGAATAGCATTGTTACTAATCTTTCTCATCGGATAGGAACTCCTAATTCATTGATTAACTCACGAAGGTACGAAAGATTAGATGGCATTGTCAATGAGGTGGACTCACCCCATGCAATCCGATTACCACGATACATGACCTCGAAGAAGCCAAGGTCCTTGTCATGGTACAGTGCAAAGCGTCGATTGAATGCGACAGAACAAAGGGTGTCTGAAGATTCTAGTTGACGAATACAGGTATTGAAGGCTGGATACTTATTCTTAAGGCAGTCGACAAGGCCAGCAGACTTGAGAAGATCGTTGAACGAGTATGACTCACGGCGATCACGATCTTCTGGAATAACTAGATTGCCCTTAGCAAGGCCTTGCTTTTGCTGACGACCAGCGGCACGAGTTATATACAGGGATATGCGAGGTAGATTGACATAGCCAAGATTAAAATCGCGCATGTTGAGCAGAGGGTCATTAATAGAAATGCGTAGTGAATCGTCGAACTTAGGTAAGAACCTAAGACGAAGAAATATGCTACCATTATTCGTACTACCTACGTCATCGACATAGGCAGGACGATTGTCATATATAACAATACTAGATGTAAGGCGAAGATTAGTCTGCTCTACTGAATCATACATGTTAAGCCGCCTTTGGAAGTGGTGGAAGGTCACGTGGAGTATAATAGTGAGCATCTCTTGTAATACTATTATCGATGATACGAGCAATGTTGGCCTCATTCCAAGTATCGTAGAACTTGTTGCCACGCTCTAGCGATTGAAGAGCGTATTGCGCAGTATCGTAAACCCAACCGATCATCTCTACACTTTGGAGCCATACGTTAGAAAGGACACGGTACTCTACGCCGTAAGACTTGGGACGAAAAGCACCAGCCTTGCCATACATAGAACGACGAGTGCTGTCAGGGTCAAACTTGAGAGACTGTAGGCCTAGGGCAACGTCGAGTTGCTTAACAACAGCCATGCAGTCGGCAAAGTGAAGAGGATCAAAGGGATCTGCACCCTGAGTCCAGCCGATATGGATGTGACCAGCAGCAGTACGCATAGGCTTGTTGCCCTGTGGTGGAGAGTTAGGGCGGCCAGTGTAGGCATTGTAGTCAGGATCGCAACCAAGGATCTTAGAACTAGGATCACACTGATCGAAGTATTCTTGATTGAAGTGAGCAACAGGAGTGGCAACTAGATTGTAGTGTGGGACCATCTGTTGCAATTCATGATAGACGCCTGTGATATTACGCACAAACTCATCACGAGTCGAGGCTGGGTCAATATTGAATTCTAGAGCCATGCCGTCGACTTGGACAGCGCCGAGAGGAACCTTGAAGGGATTTGCTTTGTCACCGGGAACAAGATTAAACGCACTAACAAACATCTTAGTGATTGGGTCCTGAACGAAAACTTCAGGATCAGCGCCGATTAGATAAGTCATCTACTTAACCTTTCATGTAGAGTGAAACTTCGGAGTTATTCATAGAACAGTCAGCACAGAAGCATTCAATGTCGCCCTCTGTGCTAACGATAAGCTTAACGTCATTCTCGTAGTCAAGGTCAATACCGCACCAGTCGCAACCATTTTGCGTAACCTCATGAAACTCTAGATAAGTCATAAGGCTATTGGTCTTGGGGTTCTTGTGGGTCTTGACTAAGGTTGTATTGTGAACGGGACTCGTCCTAGCTTTCCATTCAGCCATTGTCTCATTGACGCTCCAATCTCTAGGATTTTCCTCCCAAGCGTCATAGTAGCCGCCTGTGTAGTCACGGTTGGAATAGTTAGTGGGAAATCGTGAACTACCATAGGCAGGAGCTAAGGTAGGTGGCGGAATAAAACCCTCGAGGTCCATGTAGGTTATGTCAGAGAAGGCTTGATTACCATTGGGAATAGGAAAGGACATGAGACGATCTACTGGAAGAGCAGTGATTGGAAGATACGGGAGCTTATTGCGATCAAGAATCCAAGCAAGCATGCCCTCCTCAGAGGCCCAGTAAAGCGTCTGAGTAAGTGTGTCGTAGGTGTAAAACAATGTACGCTTATCATTGCGGATAAGATTGATAGTATCTTCTTCTTTGTTGTAATAGACAAGGGCATACGCGCCGTCTAGCTTAGGGATGGTAGCCTCGATACCATGAATAGCAATGTTGTTAAAGATTGCCTCGCTGTCAGTATCGAACGTAGCACCATCTTGTAAACTATTCTTGCTAGGATACGTGATCGTGCCATTGTGAGCGCCGACAATGTGATCACACTCGAAAGGGTGAGCATTGCCATTAGTCTTGCTACCCATAGTGCCGTAGCGATTGTGACCGATAAGAACGCACTTGTGTTGCGTAACAACACGATCAAAAGTCTTGCGTTCAATAAGGTCAATAGCAGCACCAGTAGCTTTTACCCAGTCAATATTCTTAGCGTAGTCGACAGAAGCGACACCAGTCGAATCGTCACCACGTAGCGTATCAACAAAGAGTAGTTGCTTGAATACTGTAACATCTATAGTGTCGAGTGTTCCTGCCATACCGACAAGTCCGCACATTACTTAGGCTCCCTAGATAGTGGATGTTGAGGATAGTATTTAGTGATAAGGTTAAAGAAGTAGTCGGTGCAATCAGGCGCATCGTCATACTCGGGATGGGGCTGAAAGCATAGGCTACGACTGCGATCATAGTACAAGACTTCATAGTCAATAGCGTCATTGTCTAAGGCCTTATGCCAAACAGTATTGGCAGCATACTTTGTCTTAGACTCGAAGGCTACTGCAATTACCTCAGCCTCAGGTGAAGGCCTAAATTGCTGATGGTGTGTAGATGATACATAGATGAGTTCACCAGTAGCAAGGTCTTGAACGTGGTGATAGCGACCATGACCATCAACGTCTTGCCATAACTTGCCGCCATTGAGGGCGTTAAGTAACTGACCACCGCGACAGATACCGATAAGGAAAAGGCCCCTACCACGAGCTTCATGGTATATGCTTATGTCATCTGCATCACGCTCGGGGCTGTAGTAGATACCATCGAGAGGCTTTTCACCATACAGTTGAGGGTTAATATCTTCGCCACCAGTGAAGCAAACAATGTCTGCATCGTGTAGATAGTTAGCAATGCCAAAGCCCCTTGATTTGAACATGTTGATATACATGAAAGAGCCGGGACCTTGAACGTAAACATTTAACCCACTAAACATCTAGCAGTCTCCTGTATTGCGATAAGGTAAAGATCATCGAGCGTAAGGCCAGAGACTTTGACATTACAACCAAACCGACTGAGTTGTGTCTCAGACTTGGGGTAGATAGTCGGATACTGAGCCTCTAAGAACTTGTCATAGCGACTAGCACCATAGCTAACACCCCAGATAGAGTCGACACCAGTATATGAGATACGCTGATGATACGGAACCTGAGTGTCATCGGGATGACCATTAATAAAATTAATAATAGACTGACCACAAACATTTTGGTTGATAAATGAGCCGTGCCAATCAGGGTCAAAGATCAGATACTTGTCGCTTGTGTTGATGCGATAGCACTGAGCAAGAAAAAGCGCAACACCCGGATGGACATTGCGCGACAAGAGATAGACAAGAACGTCAGTGTGACTATTCTGCTCGGTATAGATACGAGTAGACTTAAAGAACGAACAAAGCAATTGACTAGACACGTCAAAGTTTGTGGTAGCGAATACTGAATAGTTGTCGTAATGCTTGACAGCAAAGCCGCGAGCAATAACGCTATGCCAAGGGGATAACTTCTTGTCGTAGATGTAGTCTAGAAACGAACGAGGTATCTTGATAGAGGGATCACGAGTATAGACAAGATTGTAATAACCGAGACGATTAAAGATATATTGGTCCGACAAAGAACTATGGCAAGCGGAGGGTTGCTCGTCACGATTACCATGAATGTCGATGATACCATAAGTGCAAGCACCATCAATTCTTGGAGCGACACCAGACCTTTTGATATGCGACAAAAACTTAAGATGCGACAAAGAACCAGACTTATTGAAGACAGAGAGACGCTTCTGAGTCTTTAGAAGGCTAGGATCAATTAGATCACTATTGCCGATATTGTCATCATTGTCATAATCATCGTCGTCGTCATCACGATCATCATCATTGTCATAGTCATCGTCATGATCATAAAATGGATTATCGTCTTCGATTTGGTCTTCCATCTAAGCCTCCTTAAGAGCTTCTAGATTTATGTGATAATATTTATTAACTAAACCAAACACCCTACAAGTCTATTATACAACTTCTAGGAGCGATTGTCAAGAGAATAATATGTAGTAGGTCCAACTATTATTGCGACCACCTTTACGATAGCACAAAGAGTTCTCAAACCCACCTGCTTGATACCATTCAGTCTTCGTTACCCGAGTTGCTTTTCGCATGTCGATTACAGGATAAACGAGGCGATAAACAGGACGGACCAGATAAGCCCGCCAGCCATAGCCGTAGCTAAGACAAACACTAGTAGGTTGTAAGCGTAATTTGCGATATGCTCGACGATCATGATAGACCTCGCCCAAAAAAGTTGATCCGTTATTCTTCTGAAAAGATACCACCTACGATAAGAACTATGATCAAGGGCACAACTACGAAGTGCATGAATGCGACCATGTCGGGTCTCCTATGTGATGGGCTCATCAGTTGACGCCTAACGTCAAGAGAGGCGGTCGTGACCCCGCCCCTTTCGCCCTTACGCTGCGAGTTGTGCACATTTGCGAGCGAACTCACGCATTTCCTCGATATTCTCATTATCAGCAATGAGGTCCGCCTCGATAGCTTTGGTAAGCTTTGCATCGAGGGCCGCGACAATCTTTTTCATTGCCTCGAGGGTGAGGGCCTTGCCCTTGTTCTCGACAGTGAAGTCCCAAAAGGGGATAGCATCCGCACCGAGTACGTTGAAGGGGACATACTTTGCGTTAGCCTCGCCCTTTTTGTTCTTCTCCTTGTGCATACCGATAGCGCCGTCACCATTCCAGACGATAGGCGAGAAGGCCGACACCCATAGCTTGAAGGCTTCGGCTCTGTGCGCCTTGCCTAGGGCCTTGAGGAGGTTGTCTAGCTTGCGAGGGTCGTTATGAGTTTCTGCGTGAAGGAGGGCTTGGACACCATACTTGTGAATGTCCGCATCGAGGGCCTTGGCGCGCTTGCCGATAGAGGCGATACCCGCATCGAGGGCCTTGCTTGTCATCAATTCCATAGTCGTAAACCTTTTAACTGTTGCTAAGGAGAGAGACAAGCAAAACGCGTGTGTCTCTTGCTAGCAATAGCTAGTGCAACCCATAGCTTGCGCCGCTGATTGCCGATAGGCCACGCGCCCATCTTTACTAGTCCGCAATGGCCCCTCTTGTTATCGAGGAGGCGAGACTTGTAAGCCGATTGAGAGAGGTCCCCCAATGTGCCCAAGTCCAAGCAGACAACGCAACGGTTCCCCGTTCACGTCCGGAATTACACCTATGGCTGTGCCCGAGACGCAACCCAAGCGTTAGCGAGGGGCACGAAAAAGGCAGAGACACACGTCACCGAAAGCCACGAATACTCGCATGGCCGAGAGAGGGATAGCCCCTATGGGTTGCACAGAGAGACCCCTATGCAACCGGTAGGCGATTAGCCCAAGGCGAAACGCGCCTTAGTTTGCGCCCCTAGGGGTTGCGCTCTGCCCATGCCACCACGCGCTCCATAGGCAGTCTCAACGTGAGTACGCCCAAACAGGATACCCGTATCGAGGGCGGATTTGTAGCCCCAACTATCGCGCCTAGGTCCGGACAGATAGCCGTCCCCATGCGAATTGTCACAGATGGTTGCGCTTGACGCGCCCCCAAGATTTGCCCGAATGAGCGCCGCTTTAGCAGCCCTCTCGCGCTTGCCTAGTCGAGCCATTAAAGCCCTCCCCTTGCAAGTTACCCGGCGGAACCCGCCCGGGCCGTCCAACCCCGTATCGCCGGGGACAACCCCATAAGGCGCTCTTTCCGGGCCGTTTGCAACAGGAAAATGGGGGTTGTAACAATTCGTGATCGGTTCTGGTTTTGTTCTAAAACCCTTTGATCTTAAAGAAAGGATTAACCGCGCGCGTATGCGCGTACACATGCGCGTACACGTACGTCAGCCCTAGGTGGTAATTCATGATAGACCATCCCCTGATTGATAGTCCCCCAACCCGATTGAAGTTTTGGGTTTACAACCTCTGGTCTTATACTCACTTTGAGCATTTGGAGCTCCCCAGTTTCCTCTATCTAGGGTTATGAACATGCTCGCCTAGGTTGCCAAAAACGTGAACAAAAAGGGAACAAATCGCGCAAATCTTTTTATAGGGCAAGGTCAAGGTCACCCCCAAACGGCCGTTACGGGGCAATCTGGAGCGTTTGTGGAGGGTTCACGTTTTGTTCAGGGTCAAATCGCCTTGTGCGTGTTCATCTATAATGGAATACCCTAGGTTTATCAGCGTGATATAAATGCCACAGTGGTGTGGTAAATGTAACACACACTCAAAACGTGCACTACATATAGTACCACTCACGGTAGAACACACAATATCTAGTATAACGGGCATTTCAAAGGGCACACCTATGGGTTGTTCGCCAATAACGGGCATTTAGGTTAATAGTCGCGCCTAGCGACGCTGTGCAACTCAGTTTTAAGTGCCTCTCCACGCGTAAAACGTGTGTTTCCCTCTTTGCAACCTTGGGGTGGGGGGTACCAAGGGGGCGCGATCATTCGTTGTATTGCATATCACACCTAAAAAATCCCTCAGAGAAATTCTCAAGAACCCGAAGAGGTCCATTTAAATTTGCGATACTGAAGAAAAGACTTGACAAATCCTCATAAGTATGTTATATTATCATAATAGCCTTGCTTGGTCTCCTCCTTAGAGGCCCTCGCTCGCTTCCCTCGCTTATACCATCTCTTTAAGAGTTATCTAAGTTATATATTATTAATTATATAATATTAATTATATCTCCTAGAGCAGTATTGTTGAGCACCTCCTTAGAGGACCTCTTACAGTACCTCTATTTAACCCCCCCGACGCTTACGCTATTATAGCATACAATTTAACCTTTGTCAAGAAGAAAATCAATGACCTTGAAAAAACTTTCGAAGCCTCCTTATGTGTCGCCTATGAATGGCTTCTACACTTCTCAACTCTTTGTCGAGGAATGGGGTCAACTAAATATTAAAGATCGAACAATCGAACCTATCTTCAGCCTCAAAGACGACAAACCGGGCCTCATTAATGCGCGCAAGACTTTTGTCGCCCTCATGGACCCAACGGGGATCGCTTGGGCGGACATGTACTTGGACTCCTACGAACACTGGGTGCGCCTCACTAAAACTAAGTGGTTCGCCCTTCACTTGGACAGCTGGCTTGAGGAAATCAAGATCCGAACTGTTGCCTCTTCTTTGTCGAAAATAAAGGAGATCGCGGAGGGTGAGTCGGCTCAAAGTATGGCGGCAAACAAGTATCTCGCTGAAGAGGGCTGGAAACGGCCTCAGGGGACGCGTGGGCGGCCTTCGAAGGCGGAGATGGATGCAGAGCTCCAAAAGAACGTAAAGGCGCTGGAGGCGTCTACAGAGGACCTAGAGCGCATTGGCGGTCTTGTCGTAATTAATGGTGGAAGGAAAGTTTAACACATGCCCCTAAAAGCAGGTAAGTCACAAAAAACTATTAGTTCTAATATCCGACTCGAAATGAAGCACGGTAAGCCTCAGAAGCAAGCAGTTGCTATTGCTCTTTCTAAGGCTGGTACTAAAAGGAAGGGTAAGTAACTAACGTGGCGACAGTAGCACGACAGAAGGCTCAGGCTAAGTACAACAGCAAGCCTGCACAAGTGGACAAACGTGAGGCCCGCAACAGGGCCCGCTACCAGATGATTAAGGCAGGTAAGGCCCATAAGGGTGACGGTAAAGATGTGATGCATAAAGATGGTCACGCACTTCATAATACTGCTTCCAACTGGAAGATGGGTACGAAGAAGGAAAATAGAAGTTACGCGAGGACTAAAAATGGTCACAAGAAAAACCCAAACTCCTAGCGGCCTCACTCAGCAGGACCAGATCCGAGATGCTGCTGAGTCTGACTTAGAGACCTTTATTCGTCTTGTCGCCCCTAAACAAGTCCTTGGCTCGGTCCACATCGAGATCTGTCGGTGGTGGACACGCGAAGCCGCCAAGCAGTTTCAACTACTGCTCCTCCCACGAGACCATGGTAAGAGCCGCTTAATCGCTTATCGAGTAGCTTGGGAAATTACGCGCAAACCTTGGATCCGAATCCTTTACGTGTCGTCTACAAGTAATCTAGCTGAGAAGCAACTTAAGTTTATTAAAGATCTATTGACTTCTGATGTCTATCGTCGTTACTGGCCCGAGATGGTAAACATCGACGAGAACAAGCGAGAGAAGTGGACAAACACTGAAATATCTATTGACCACCCCAAGCGCAAAGAAGAAGCCATTCGAGACCCAACCATCTTTACTGGGGGACTCACGACAACTCTAACGGGTCTTCACTGTGATATCGCAGTACTAGACGATATTGTTGTCGGTGATAATGCCTACACTGAAGAGGGTCGCTCAAGGGTTCGAACTCAATACAGCTTCCTATCCTCGATTGAGGGTGCCGACGCACAAGAGTGGGTCTGTGGTACTCGTTACCACCCTAAAGACCTTTACAATGATATGATGGACATGCAGGAGACTCTATATGATGCAAACGGAGAAGAGACCGGAGAAGAAGACCCTATCTACGAAAAGTTCGAACGACAGGTTGAGGACCGAGGTGATGGAACTGGACAGTTTCTCTGGCCTCGACAGCAACGTGGTGATGGCACTTGGTTTGGGTTTGATCAGAAAATCCTCTCCAAAAAGCGTGGTAAGTATCTAGATAGGACTCAGTTCAGGGCTCAGTACTATAACGACCCTAATGACCCCGGCGAGATGCGAATCAACCGTAATAAATTTCAATACTACGATCCTAAGTTCCTTGAGCACATTAGTGGCAGCTGGTTCTACAACGGCAACAAGCTTAACGTCTTTGCTTCTGTCGACTTTGCGTACAGCACAAGCAAGCGCTCTGACTATACTGCTATTGTCGTTATTGGTGTTGATCGAACTAACAATACTTATATCTTAGAGATTGATCGTTTTAAGACCGATAAGATTAGTGATTACTATGAACACATTTTACAACTATATATCAAGTGGGAGTTCTACAAGATTGCGGCTGAAGTCACTGCGGCACAGCAAGCCATCGTAGAGGAGCTCAAGGACTCGTACATCCGTCCTAACGGTCTTCAGCTGTCTGTGGTGCCCGTGAAGCCCACAAGGCATCAGGGGTCAAAGGAGGAGCGTCTAGCGGCTATCTTAGAACCGAAGTACGATAACAATGCAGTGTGGCACTACAAGGGCGGCAACTGTCAGGTTCTTGAAGATGAATTAATTAGTACACATCCAGCTCATGATGACTGTATGGATGCCTTGGCAACAGCGATTGAAATCTCTGTACCACCTCTTGGACGACTAGCAAGGGGATCAACAAGGAATGACAATAATGTTATTTACAATAGTCGCTTTGGAGGAGTTAAGTTTTAATGGCTAGTGGCGTTCGGGGCATGACCCTAGATAGTATCCTACAACCAGATGCATTAGCAGCAAAGATTGCTGTAAACTACGATAATTGGAATATGGCTCGTCAAGTCTGGATGGATCAGAAGCGAGAGATTCGTAATTATCTATTTGCAACTGATACAACTACGACAACTAATTCTCAACTACCTTGGAAGAACAGTACGCACATTCCAAAGCTCTGTCAGATTCGTGATAACCTTCACGCTAACTATACAGCTGCTCTGTTCCCAAATGATCGTCCTATTAAGTGGGAAGGTGATGATGAAACGTCTGAGGCCCTAGATAAGCGTACTTCGATTGAAGCATACATGAATAATAAGATGCGACAGTCAGGCTTTAGGACTGAGATCTCTAAGTGTCTATACGACTTTATTGACTATGGTAACGCTTTTGCAATGCCTGTCTTTATTGCTGAGAAGAATGTAGACGGTGTGACTGGTGAAATTATCCCCGGTTATGTCGGCCCTAAGATGGAACGCATCAGCCCTCTGGATATCGTCTTTAATCCAGTTGCGGCTTCTTTTGCTGAAAGCCACAAGATTATTCGCTCTATTAAGACACTTGCTTCGCTTAAGGCTGATATTGATGATCATCCGGAAATGAAGTACATGGAAGATGTCTTTAAGAAGGTAATGAATACACGACATCAGTTTGCTAGTCTTAATCATAGTGACTTCAACAAGTCTAATGCTTTCCAAGTTGACGGCTTTACTGACTATCTTACCTACTTCCAATCCGACTATATTGAAGTCCTAGACTTCTATGGTGATTACTACGAACAAGAGACAGGTAAGTTTTATAAGAATCAACTAATCACAATTGTTGATAAGTCTCACATCATTCGTAACATCCCCAACCCTAACTGGCTGGGGACTGCTTCGATCTTCCACGTTGGCTGGCGTACACGTCCAGATAATCTGTATGCTATGGGTCCTCTAGATAATCTAGTAGGAATGCAATACCGTATTGACCACCTTGAAAATGCTAAGGCAGATGCATTCGACCTTATTGTTCATCCAGTTATGAAGATCCGTGGCATGGTCGAAGACTTTGACTATGGTCCCGGTGAACGCATCTTTGTTGGTGACGAAGGGGATGTGATCTTTATGTCGCCTGATACGACCATGCTGGCGGCAGACACTCAGATTCAGATCTACGAAGCTAAGATGGAAGAAATGGCTGGTGCGCCTAAACAAGCTATGGGTTTCCGTACTCCGGGTGAAAAGACTGCATTCGAGGTCCAAACCCTCGAGAACAGTGCCAATCGAATCTTTTTGAATAAGACAGCATACTTCGAAGAAGTTTTCATGGAGCCACTACTTAACTCCATGTTGGAAATCTCTCGTCGGAATATGGGTCCTTCAGATCTAGTCCGAGTTCTTGATAACGACTTTGCTGTTGTAAACTTCCTTAAGGTCACTCGTGAAGACATTACAGCTCGTGGTAAGCTTCGACCAATTGGTGCACGACACTTTGCACGCAATGCTAACATTGTACAAAACCTAACTCAAATGTATAGCAGTTCTCTTGGTCAAGATCCCGCAGTTGCTGCTCACGTTTCAGGTAAGGCTATTGCCCACTTGATGGAGGAACTACTTGATCTCGAACGTTTCCAACTGGTTCAAGATAATATTCGGGTATCCGAAACTCTTGAAACACAGCAACTCGCTCAGGCTGGCAGTCAAATGCTTGCGGAACGAAATGCACCTGCTGGTCCTGAAATGGCAGTTCCAACAGCTAATTCGGGAACTCCAGCAGCTCCTAAAGGTCCTGCACGATGAAGACAATTTGGTTCCAAGACATAAAAAACCCCGAAGATCAAAAAAACTTTAAGAAAAGTGTGATTGGAAGTAAAATAGTTCTTGACAAATTGAAGGAAGTGTGCTATACTAAAATCAAGAATGGGGAATCGTCTAACGTCTCAGATTATGATTCGCCCTCGTGGGCCTTGCGACAAGCCGATAAGGTTGGCTACGCAAGAGCCCTGACTGAGATGATTGGTATCTTGACAATAGATACAGAATAAAGGACCATTGACCAGATGGCAATATTTGAAGAAAATACTCTCGCACTAGAAGAAGTCACTGTAGACACGCTAGTCGGAGAGGGCAAGAAGTTCAAGACAATTGACGATCTTGCTAAAGGTAAGGCTGAAAGTGATCGAGTAATTCTAGCTCGTGAACAAGAGTTGAGTCAACTCCGAGGTGAATTGGCACAACGAGAAAGCATTGAACAAATGCTTCAGCGTAATCAGACGCCGCAAAGCGCACCCCAAACTGCAACGCCGGAACCAGAGTACCAACCCACTCCTGTATCCTCGGGCACTTCTGATGAAGATTTGGCTAGACGCATTAAGGAAGTCACAAAGGAACTGAATCAAGCTGATCGCGTACAGAATAATCTAGAATCTGTTGCATCGAAACTGACAGAAGTCTTTGGTAGTGAAGATGGGGCTAATCGCGCCGTTAACGCCAAAGCGATTGAACTGGGAGTTTCTGTAGAATTTCTACAGTCTGTCGCAGCTCAATCACCTAAAGCATTCTTTGCTCAAATTGGTCTTGACTCTATTTCTACCACTCCTCAATCGACCCCTCGGACTGGCGGCGACGTTAATCCAGAGGTTCTTGGACATAATCATCAGGGTCCGAAGCCCGGTACGTATGGTTTCTATCAGAACATTCTGAAGACACAGGGTACAGCCGCATACTTCGATCCTAAAATTCAAAATCAACTTATGAAAGATGCTTTTGCTGCCGCTGAAAAGGGCACAGACTTTTATAAGACATAAATCGGAGTAATTATTTATGGCTGGTATGGTAACTGCTAACTCGGACGCTTTGATCCGTTCTAACGTTTGGACCACTCAACTCAAGGACGTCCTCTATGCTGATTTGCAAGCGCAATCTTTGGTTCGCTGGCTCTCGGACTTCCCAGATGGCAACACTCTTAACGTCCCTTCTATTGGTCAAATGTATGCTAATGACTACGTTGAAGATCAAGCTGTTCAATACACCCCACTCGCAACTGGTAACTTCCAGTTCACAATCAGCGAGTACATCTCTTCGGCTACTTACATCACCAACAAGGACAAGCAAGACTCTTTTGTTATGTCTCAGCTGGTTTCGATGTTTGTCCCCAAGGAAGCTCGCGCAATTGCTGAACGTGTCGAAGTTGACATCATGAAGCAAGGTCAACCCGGGACACCCGGTGGTCAAACTGTTGGTAACGCCAATACGATCAATGGTGCTGCTCACCGTTTGGTTGGTTCGACCGTTGTTAACTCTAAGTATACTGTTGGTATTCGTGACTTTGCTTTGGCTGCTTATGCTCTAAAGAAGGCCAATGTTCCCCAACAAGCTTTTGTTGCTATTGTTGATCCTTCGGTTGAGTTCTATCTGAATACCTTGAGCAACTTGGTTACTGTTCAGAACAACCCGATGTTTGACGGTGTTATTACGACTGGCTTTGGCTCTTCGATGCGCTTCATTCGTAACATCATGGGCTTCGATGTTTATACTTCGAACTATCTGCCTTTGTCTGGTACGAACCAAACTGGTGCTTCTGAGACCATCAACAGTGTTGCTTCGGGTTTAAATGCCGTTTGTAATCTGTTCTTCTCTGCCGCTCCTGATGTCACTCCTTGGATTGGTGCATGGCGTCAAATGCCTAACGTCGACGGTGAATATAACAAGGACTTCCAGCGTGAAGAATTTGTTACCACTGCTCGTTACGGCCTGAAGCTCTTCCGTCCGGAAAACTTCGTCACCATTCTGTCCGATCCCTCGGCTGTTGCTTAATCTAGGAGAATAATATTATGGCTGTTACACGCTGGACTAACGCTGACGGTTTGCAAGTTGCATTCCCGAACTACTATGCTGCTAACCCAAAGCTCCCTAATCAGGCTCGTTTCCTCGAATCTGATGGTGCAATTAAGACTATTGAAATTGACTATGATCTGTCGCTAATTGCTAACGGGACTGTTAGTTATTCTTCTGACTTGAATAACGATGGTACTGTAGACGGTTTCTCGAATGCAGATACGTATATCCCTGCAAATGCTACAGTTCTTAGGACTATTGTGATTGCGACAACTGCTGCTACCGGTACTGCTGGTGCGATTTTCACTGTGGGTACTTATAAGAAAGACGGTACAGCAATTTCTGCTACCAATCTTGTAACTGCAACTGAAGGTCTTCTAGCTAACGTTAATACTATTGGTAAGCGTACTCTTGGTGCTGGCACTCTTTGTGCTACAACTGCTGGTACTGCTGGTGTTGGTGCTTTTGACGCTTATATCGGTATTACCACAACTACTCAGCCTTTTACTGCTGGTACTGGTAAGATCATCATCGAGTATATTGATGGTCCTGCTGACGTTGCTGCCTAAGTAATGAGGAGAAGGGCGCTCACTGAAAGGTGGGCGTCCAACTCTACGTATCATGGCACAGGAATCCGGGGAAGTTTCGGGATTCTCAAGAGATCAACTCATAATCTACAAATTAGGTCAGATCGAAAGTCAATTGTCTTCTTTGTCGGCTAAATTTATTGAGCACACTATTGACACCAAGCAAGATATTGCAGATTTAAAATTGTCAATCGAAAGTGCTGCAAAACGAGTTGGAGTTCTAGAGAGTCAATATAATGGGATTCGTAGTCGCTTTCTAGGAGCTGCTGCTGCAATCTCATTTGTTTTTATAGTCGCAAAGGTCTTTATTGAAAAATGGCTAAACTTGTAGTAACACATTTGGATAGCCTTGAAAATCAAACAAGTGCCATTCTGAAAATCAATACTAATCTAGACAATATTGCTACAGCAATTGAAAACACATTTAGTCGAGATGGGACTACTCCTAATACGCTAAGTGTTGGAATAGATGCTAATAGCAAAGAAATTTATAATTTGGCTGTTCCCACAAGTGGTTCTTCTGCTGCACGACTTATTGATGTACAGAATGGAGTCACTCTTACTGGTTACGCTATTCCTTCACTTGTAGGCAACGCTGGTAAACGTCTTGCTACACTTGACGGTTTGACAATTAGTTGGGTTGCTGGCGGTAGTGGCGACGTGGTTGCTGCTAACAACGGTTCTGAGTTCCCAAACAAAGCAACAGTCCGAACTAATCTTGGTCTCGGTACTGCTGCAACAGTTAATACGGGCACAACTGGTGCAGTTATTCCCCTATGTAATAGCAATCTAGTTCTCTCAGGTGTTAATAGTTATACTAGTGATGCAAACTTTACTGGAGTTGTTACTTTCGGCGGTGGTACAGATGTCCGACTAACGAAGTCTGGACGAACAACTATTGCTGCAGATAGTGTAGGCTATCTAGGCGCTCCTCAGAACGTTCAAGATGCTGCATACACACTAGTCCTCGAAGATGCTGGTAAGGGTATTAGTCATACCTCTGCTACTGCTCACGCATGGACTGTTCCACCTAACAGTGCTGTAGCATTCCCAATTCATACAACAATAGTTATGGATAATATGGGAGCTGGTGCTGTAACAATTACTCGTGGCGCTGGTGTAACTATTCGAGCTGCTGGCTCAGGAACATCAGCAGATCAGTCGCTTGCTCAATATTTTATTAAGACACTATACAAGGTAGCCACAGATACGTGGGTTTGTGTATGAGTGGGGCTGTTCAATTAATTAAAAAGAATAATGGAGGCGTAGCCCTCTCAGCAGTCCTAAATACTAGTTCTATCTACCAAGAGCAGATAGGTCTAGGCGTAGCTACTATTACTACAGATAGTGTTGTATGTACTGCTAGTGGTGGAACACCTCCATATACGTATCTTTGGGCATATGTTTCTGGAGGAACAAATATAAATATTTCTACTCCAACAAGTTCTGCTACTTCATTTTATACTACCGGTTCTCCTGTTTTTACGAGAACAGCTGTCTTTAAGTGTACAGTTACCGACTCTGTTTCCGGAACTGTAATTGCAACACCAAATGTAACAGTAACCATTTTTTATGATTCGAGTAGAGGCTAATGGCTAAACTTATCTTACTTGATATGGTACAAGATATCCTTGACTCCATGAATGGAGACGCAGTTAACTCGATCTCTGATACTGTAGAGTCAATGCAAGTAGCACGAGCCATTGTGACATGCTATTACGAATTACATGCTGGTAGAGATTTTCCAAGTAGTAAGGCTCTAATTAAATTAGACTCTTCTATTGATCTCGATAAACCTACCTATTTGAAACTTCCTGATAATGTTAAAAATATTGATTGGATTAAGTACAAAGGCGAGTCAGTTAAGTACGTAGAACCTGAAACATTTCTTTATGAAGCTCATGCGATAGCTGGAAACTCTAATGCAATTTTGTTTCCGACTACTTTCTCAAGTAACGCTCATTACATCACGAATGATCAAGATCCTACTACATGGACTACTTTTGATAATCAGTATCTCGTTTTTAATAGTTACGATGCTGCAACTGAAGCTACGCTCCAAAGGGTCAACACTCTCTGCTGGGGTCAACTCGATCCGGTGTATGTTCTTAATGATAACTCTTATGCTCCTTATCTGGACGGTGACGAATATCCGGGTCTTTTGGCTGAAGCTCGAAGCTACTGTTTCATCAATCTTAAGCAGGTTTCAAACAGTAAGGCTGAGCAACAAGCAAAACGACAACAGGTAAGGCAACAGAACGACTTATGGAGAGCAGATCAAAGACGCCCATACAACCGTACCCCGAACTACGGACGTTAAGACAGAAGCAACTAGCGGAACTCTTTCCCAAGGTTAGAAATTTTAACGCTCTTATAAACTGCGATCCAACATCTCCCTATATTTCAAGAGGCTTCCAGTCCTACAGAATTAAACAGACTGAGCAAGGCTTTTGGATTATAGAGAGATATCGCGGTGGCTTAATGGATAAGAGATTACGATCAAGTTTCACAAGATTTATTGACGCTGAAGACGAGTTGATCAGATACTTGAAGCGAACAGATAAATTTAATAAGGCGAGGTATCCCGGTTGTCAAGAGCATTAACAAACAAACTTTATCGAAACTTTACTAAGGGTCTCATTACTGAGGCCTCGCCTCTTACGTATCCTGAGAACTCTTGTATCGGACTCGACAATTGTTTGTTGTATCGCAAGGGCAATATCTCAAGGCGTCTTGGTGCAAATTTTGAACCTAGTTTCCAGTATGGTACTCACACACTTCCAGTTGCTGATTTCAATAAACATGCTCTCAAAGAATTTATGTGGGAAACTGTTGGTAACGACACTACTAAGAACTTCCTTGTGAAGCAAATCGGAAGTGACTTGTACTTCTATGATATGTCGTTTAGTACTCTGTCTCTTGGTGCTAAAAGTTTTGCACTTAGTATGAATTCATATCGAGTTTCTGGTATTACAGAAGCTACGGCAGACTTAAGTGAACTTAGCTTCACGTCTGGTAAAGGTTTTCTTTTTGTTGTCGGTGAAAACTATGAACCAACCTATGTTTCTTATGATCCTGTAACCGACACAGTTACTCAAACTCGTATTTACGTACAGATTCGTGACTTCCTTGGTGTAAATGATTCTCTTGGTAATGACGAGGAACCTGCAACTCTAAGTGCTCTTCACGAGTATAACCTAATGAATCAAGGTTGGGTTGACCCAGAGAAGGTTAATGCAACAGGATATGTCGTCCAGTACTTTAATGCCTTTGGTGGTACAGGTACTATGACTAAGCCAACTGCATCCCCTATCTCTGCATACTTTACATCTACTTCAAGGTATCCCGGTAATAACAAACAGTGGTGGGTAGCAAGAAAAGCTGCAGATAACACATTTGATCCGGCACTTCTCAAGACATTTTACTTTGGATCTGGACGAGCACCTCGTGGGCATTTTATTATTAACGCATTCACAAAGGATAGGGCATCCGTTAGTGGTGTTACATCGGTTCCTTCAGAACCAATTGCACAGCGACCACTCTCAGTAGCGTTTGCCGCTGGACGAGTCTTCTACGGCTGTCAGAGTACTGTTTTCTATAGTCAACTACTAACCACAAAGGATAAGGTTGGTTTTTGTTATCAAGAAGCAGACCCTACTGCTGAAACGATCAGCGATTTGGTTGCTACAGACGGTGGTGAGATTCCAATTCCAGAAATGGGCAAGGCTCTAAAACTAATCTCCATCAATGGTGGAGTTCTAATCTTTGCTAATAACGGAATATGGTTCATTCAGGGTGGGCAAGGCGGCTTTAGTGCGTTAGACTTCTCTATCCAAAAGGTTAGTCCAATTGGTACGACAAGCCCGAACAGCGTTGTAGCAACTAAGGAAGGTATCTTCTGGTTTAGCAAGGTGGGTATCCAAGGTCTGCAGATCACCAATAGTGGTGGTGGTGCAATCTTTAATATTACTACCATCTCTGAAGACACTATTCAAACTTACTGTAATGATATCCCTGAAGCTGTCCGTCCGTATATCAAGGGCGTTTATGATCCAGCTACGAACATTGCTCAGTGGCTTATTAATTCATTAAATGATGGTTATAACTATTTATATAATTCAGTCCTAACTCTAGATTTGACTCTTGGGGCTTTTTATCCTTGGACACTTGGGTCTACTGGTCCTCGACTGTGTGGTATCTTTTTAACACCAAATCTCAATCCTATTAACAATCCATTCAATACATCCATTAAAGACACGTTCATTAAGTACAACGTAGCATCTGTTGTAGGTAGTGTTTATAAGTTTACATTTGCTCTATTCCGCGACTATAACTTTGTAGACTGGCAGTCTTATGACGGTGTTGGTTACAACTACTTAAGTTACCTTGAGAGTGGTTACGAACTTCTAGAGGATGCTATGCGTAACAAGGAAATTACATATCTTTTTTGTTACTTTAGACAGACAGAAGAAAACTACGTTCTTAATGGTGCTGTGTATGAACCTGATAATCCCTCATCCTGCCTCATGCAGGTTAAGTGGGACTGGGCTTCATCTGAAGTAAGCAATAAGTATTCGACAAAAGCAGAGGCCTACAAGATTGATCTTCCAGTTGTTGACCCTACTAATCTAGTAATTGACACGGGATTCCCTATAGTAACTTCTAAGAATAAGGTGCGTGGACATGGACGAGCAATACAGTTTAGATTTGAATCTAATGGAATCGGAAAAGACTTTGACCTCCTTGGCTGGTCCGTTCCCTACAGCGGGAACACTGCACCTTAAAGAACTTAAGGCTACAGAGTACATAGAAGAGGCTTGGAAGCTCCTAGAGGAGCATCGAGAAGAGCTTACGACTAACAAGGACCTAATGATTCTAAAGCCCAACGTAGAACTCTACAGGGCCTTAGAAGACTCTGACTCCCTTATCTCTATTGTCGCATTTGATGGGGATAAGATCATTGGGTACTCTGTTAGTTTTGTAAGTCCTAACCTACATTACTCTGATTTGCTTCTTTGTTCTAATGATGTACTATTTGTAACTAAGGAACATCGAGGAAGTGTTGGACTTAAGTTGATGCGAATGACTGAGCGACTTGCAAAGGAACGAGGTTGTGGAATGATTCTGTGGCATACAAAACCAAATACACCATTAGCTGAAATTCTTCCTAGGCTTAAATATAAAATTCAAGATATCGTATATTCAAAGGAAATTAAATAATGGGAATTAATGCGATTATCGCATCTCTTGTAATAGCAACTGGTTCAACTGCTGCAAGTATTCAAGCTACACAAAATGCCGCAAAGCAGTCGAATAAAGCCGCAGAAGCACAGCGCAAGCAACAAGAACTTGCGGCTGCTCGTGAGCGATCTAATGCTATTCGTCAAGCGCGTATGGCTTATGCAGCAAATGCACAGGGAGCTGAATCAGCTGGTGCAAGTATGTCTTCAAGTTCTTTAGGTGGCCTTGGCTCAATTCAAAGTCAGTTAAACGCAAATATATCTTTCTTAGATAAAAATCAACAACTAGCGGATCAAGGTTCTATTGCTCTTGGTAAGATGCGTAATGCTGAGGCTAATGCTGCTTCTTTTGGAGCTATATCAAGTCTTGCAATACAAACTATTCCTTACAGTTCATCTGTCGGTAAGATCTTTAAATCCAAAACTCCAGTAGTTACATAGGTACATGATGAATGAAACCCCGACTGACCTCTTCGCTAGTGTTACACCAGAAGCTGACCTGTTTTCTGGAGTTGCTACTTCTAATGAAACTCAAGTAGCTCCGGAAACACCTAATAGGTACCTGCAACAGCAGACTGCTAAGTTTGCAGCTATTGCAACTACGGACATTACACAAGCTGATCCTGTAAAAACAATTCTTAGTAACGTTGATCTTCTTAATGAACAGATTGCTAAGAATGGCGATACAGTTATTCGTAATCAAATGGCTCTTGAGCAACAGGCTAACGAACTAAAGACATATACAGGTCTGATGAATGACAAAGCGTTGGCTGTTATGGACCCACAGGCTTCTATGGGCGCTGCTATTGCTGTCCAGAACTCTTTGGCGCAGTCAATGGAGCGCCGCGCTCAGTACGCACTGGAGCAGAAGACTATTCAACGTGTACGTGATCTGGCTATGAGTGGCAATACGATTCAAGCTCGTGCTATCACAAGTGTTATGAATAGTGGTAATGCGGATCAAGTTATTGAGGACATCAATACTAAGCGTCTAATTACTCAACGTGAAATTGATAAGTTTAAGACCAGTACTGAAGATGATTGGATTGGTAGTGCTGCAAGTTTCGTTTTAAGTGTTGTACCACTGTATACTCCGACAGGTCAAGTTGGTAACGTCCCTATCGAAAAAGGTTTAGAATCTTGGTATGATTTTCTACTTACTGGTAAAAGGATTCAAGTTGAAGGCAACACTCTTTATAATATGCCAGTTGAAGATTACTCAGATTACGTTAAAAATACATTGATCCCGACTATTAAATCTAAGTCTACTCTTATGGGTTTTGAAGATAAGGGTAAAGAACTCTCAATACTCTCTCTATTAGCAAAACCACGTTCTGTCCTTAAACAAAATATTTTTAGTGTTCTTGATAACTTTGGTTGGATTGGACTATCTGAATTTAAAGCAGCATCTAGTCTTCCCTCAATGCTTGTTCGCAATGGTGCTCGTAAGGAAGCTGGAGATGTTCTCGCTAAGGCTGTAGTTGAGATTGGCACCAATGGTGCTGAGGCAACTATTAAGGCCACTACAATGGGTGCTGAAGAGATTGCAGACCACATGCTACCACACGCACTCAATCCTGTTGTAGCTCGTGGTGAAACTGTTGCTGCTGATGCACTTGGTGAAGAAGTCACTGGTGTGGCCTCTACTGTGTCTCTGGCAGGTGAAGTTAATACAAAGATTGGAGCATCACAGAAGATGCTTGAGGGCCTACAGGCTCTAAATCAGGGCACCCGTCTCACAGGTCCAGAACTTGAAACAGCTCTTGCGAAACTTCAGGGCAAGATCCAAGAACAATATGGTGAGACTCTTGTCCATGATGTTGCTGTTAAGACCATTAAGCTTGCTGATGGTAGTGCAATTAATCGTGTAGAATTTACTCTTGGCAACTTTGCTACACAAGCTGAAGCACAAAAGTTTGCTATTAGTATCGGTGCTGGCAAGGATACGATTATTGAAGGCTTTACTTCTAATGCAGATCGCGTGATCCGAGTTAAGAAGGGTGTACCGACAAGTAAGCAAAAGGACTTTGCACGTTGGTTTAATGGGGCGCACGAATCTGTTCGTGAAGCTGGTACAAATAATCCGATTCGATTCTTTCATGGTACGACAGAAGATTTTGCAAAGTTTGATCCTAGTAAGTCAAATTACAATGGTGCTATGTTCTTTAGTGCAAATGAAAAAGGTCTCCCCGGAGACTTTGCTAAGGGTGCAGATGGTGTTGTAAATCCTAAAGCTAAGGGGTTTGTTCATGAGGTCCATCTTAAGGTTGAAAATCCTTTTGATCCGGGTCGTGATCTAAATCATAAAGCAAACTACGAAGCGTTTCTCCGCAAGAATCCTGAGCTAGTTACTAGTGCTAAACTCGCTGGTAAAAAGAAGAATGTTAGTTTTGAGCAGCAACTCGAACTTGCACTTAATGGTGCTTGGCCTGTCATGGAAAAGAAAGAAGTTCAATCTTGGATTAAGTCACAGGGCCACGATGGTTTCTGGGCTGACTCAATTGCCGGTGGTCGCAACTTAGGTATCTGGGATGCTGAGAAGATTGTCAATGCAAACGCACCAAGTGATTTAGTTGGTAAGATTATTGCTGACGAATCTGGTCAGTATAGTTTCAAGATGGGCAAGGACCTAACTGAAACTGGTTTCTTTACTGAAACTCTTAAGCCGGGTGCAACTGGTTTCCTCAGCCGCATGGTTCTAAATGCTCGACTAGTTGGTGATAAACTTCTCGGAGATGTTGCTCAACGTGCTGGTAATACAAGGTCTAAGGCTCTTAAGATTCTTAGTGATGAGATCACAAGTACCTTCCGTTCTTTGTCGCAACGTGAGCGCGAAAATGTTGGGCAAGTTCTTGCTGCTGGTGAGAATGCCGGTATGTGGTTTACTCGCAATGAGCGTGATGCTTTGTGGGAACGAGCATTCAAAAGGCAACCAACAGAAAAAGAACATGCAGCATATGAAGCTGCTCGTGAACTAAATGATGTTGATCATACTCTTCGAAATGATGAACTGTACAAGACTAAGGTTGTTAAAGGTCAAGAATCAGTTTCCTTCGAGTCTGGGACTGTTCGTATTGATCGTGAAAATGCTAAGATTTCTGAGTCATTTAATATTAATTCTGGTGATCGAGTTTACGATGCTAGTAATGGTGTTCATTGGAATAAGACAAATAAGATTGATGCAGAAGCAATTGCTCGATATAAAAGTGATAACTACATCTTAGTCAATCTGGAATCTGAAGTAACAGTTGTTGATGGTACTAAAGTTCGTTCGATCCTTGTCAAGAAGCATGATGTAACAATTGAACCACTTCGTCGTGATCAACTCGGCTACCGCGCTGGTGGACACCGTGACTATACTGGTAAGTACTTCCTTAAGCAAGCACGTATTGGTATGCAACCTGATGGCGAAAAGTATATGGCTAATCCCGGTGTGTTTGCTGTGGGTTCGACAAAGGCGCAGATTGACTTTGTGTCGAGCCGTCTAGAGGCTGCACGTCAACTCTACATTCGTCCGGAAAGCGCGACTATTGCAGAACTTGATGCAGTTCTTCCCGCGCATATTCCCGGTAAAGACTTCCTAGATAACATTGCTCAAGGTCACTTTAATGTTGATCATGAATTTAAAACCATGTACGATAGAGAAGTTATGCCGGAGTATACAAACACTTCGGGTTTCTCAGATCTTCGTGACGTAGAGGAGAGTAGCATTGATGGTTTTCTTCGTACTAATGGTCGTATGTATTATGGTCATAAGGGCGAGGCTCTAAAGGACTGGCAGGGGCTTACTGCTCCAACACTTGATCCCTTCAAGATGCTAAACCAATCGCTGATGAATACAGCAAATCTTACATCCTTTAGTGACTATAAGATTGCAGCTGCTGAACGTTGGGCTAATACCTTCAAGGGTTACGTTAAGGAAGCCGATCAAAGTATGTCTCCTATGGAGATGCTTCGTAAGGCAACACTCAAGGATGACGCTCCTGAAGCAATTAAGCAAGGTGCTGAGGCTCAACGTGACGTGATTAAACGGACTCTAGGTTGGCGCTCAGAGTTT
>Ga0114974_10000872_pt1 | contig 24208 bp, 21 predicted proteins | sample S_130206_EF_Meta_FD_87318 | JGI IMG/M metagenome (GOLD analysis project Ga0114974, IMG submission 87318) | Freshwater microbial communities from Lake Simoncouche, Canada to study carbon cycling - S_130206_EF_MetaG | ecosystem: Environmental > Aquatic > Freshwater > Lake | place: Lake... | reverse complement strand
GCTGCTCCGGCCGCCAAGTAACAGCTTCGCTGTTGCTGCCTGGTCAGACCTTCGGGTCTGACCGCGCCAGGCCCGGTCAGGCTTTAGCCTGCTCGGGCCTTTGCGTTTTAGAGACCCTCATAACTGCGTGTCATCATGTCTGTGAGCCTTCGTGACAGCCGCGCCTACCGGGCAGATCAACTGTTCATAGAGCGCGTGTACGGCGATTTTGTGAACGATCTGGCGCCGGATTCCACGGGCGTATTCCCCCCTTTGGCGGGACTTGCGATCGTCGAAGGTGATGATGATCTGCAGCGTTGGTTGGCAGATCCTCAGGTTCATTTGCTGACCATCTTGCTGCACAAGCAGCCCGCCGGCTTTGCCGTGGTCAGTATTCGGCGCGGTTCGGGCCGGCCGGGCGAAGCTACCAATCCATTTCGTATGACCGAGTTTTTCATTGCCAGGCCCCTGCGGCGCCGGGGTGTGGGGCGTGCTGCGGTGCGTTTGCTGTTCGACCGTTTTGCCGGCGACTGGCTGGTGACACAGAGTCGTCGCAATGCGCCAGCGGTGGCGTTCTGGCGGCGTGTTATTGCCCAGTACAGTGGCGGGCGCTATCAGGAACGCGCGGACGGCGATGAAATCCACCAGCGCCTGCGTACCGGTACTGCACCGTCTGGGCCTGTGCCAGAGACTGTGATCCCTGGCTCTGCAGTCTAGGGAGCAGTCCGCGCCAGCAGTGGCGCCAGATAGCGCGCGGTCTCGCTATTGGCTGATTTGGCCAATGTCTCTGGCGTACCGGTGGCAATGATTTGGCCGCCGCCCGAACCACCCTCTGGACCCAAGTCGATGAGCCAATCGGCGGTCTTGATGACGTCTAGGTTGTGCTCGATTACCACCACGGTGTTGCCTTCGTCACGCAAACGGTGCAACACGCGCAGCAACTGCGCCACGTCATGAAAGTGTAGGCCGGTGGTAGGTTCATCCAGCACATAGAGGGTGCGACCAGTCGCGCGTTTGGCTAGTTCGCGGGCCAGTTTGACACGCTGTGCTTCGCCGCCCGAGAGCGTGGTGGCGTTCTGCCCAAGCTTGACGTAGCCCAAGCCGACATCGACTAATGTTTGCAGCTTGGGCGCCAACGCCGGGATTGCACTGAAGAACGGTAGCGCGTCTTCAATCGTCATCTTTAGCACTTCGTGGATGTTGCGGCCGCGCCAGCGAATATCGAGTGTTTCGCGGTTGTAGCGCTGCGCCTGACAGACGTCGCAGGACACATACACGTCGGGCAGAAAGTGCATCTCGACACGGATCAGGCCATCGCCTTCACAGGCCTCGCAGCGACCACCTTTGACGTTGAAGCTGAAGCGGCCGGCGTCATAGCCGCGGGTGCGTGACTCTGGCACCTGTGCGAACAGTTCGCGCAGCGGCGCAAAGATGCCGGTGTAGGTGGCGGGATTGGACCGCGGCGTACGACCGATGGGGCTCTGGTCTATCTCGATGACGCGATCGATCAGCTCCATGCCGTCGAGGCGATCCAGTTGCGGCGGCTCTGACACCTGCAGGCCCAAATACTGCGAAGCCGCCTGCAACAGCGTGTCGTTGACTAGCGTGGATTTGCCCGACCCCGATACGCCTGTGACGCAGGTGAGCAGTCCGACGGGGAACTCTGCGCTGACGTTGCGCAGGTTGTTGGCGCGGGCGCCAATCACGCGCAGTTGCTTGCCTGGCTGTACGGGAGTGCGCGTCGCAGGCACCGGTATGCCTTCGATGCCGCGCAGGTAGCGACCGGTGAGTGACTCAGCGTTCGCGATGATATCGGCCGGTGTGCCCTGGGCGACGATGCGACCACCATGCACACCTGCACCAGGACCCAAGTCGAGCACATGATCAGCACTGCGTATTGCATCCTCGTCGTGTTCGACCACGATGACGGTGTTGCCCAGATCGCGCAGGCGGCGCAGCGTGCCCAGCAGTCGCTGGTTATCGCGCTGGTGCAGTCCAATGGAAGGCTCATCGAGGATGTACATCACGCCGGTAAGCCCCGAGCCCACTTGGCTTGCCAGGCGGATGCGCTGCGCCTCGCCACCGGAGAGCGTCTCTGCGCTGCGATCCAGCGTCAGGTAGTCCAATCCCACATCGACCAGGAAGCGCAGCCGGTCGGCCACCTCTTTGACGATGCGCGAGGCCACTTCGCCGCGCCAGCCGTCGATGGACAGCGTACGAAAGTGTCCCAACGCATCGCCCACGGACAGATGCGATACCTCGTGCAACGGTAAGCCTGCTACCTGCACATGACGGGCGTTGAGGTTGAGGCGTGAGCCGTGACATTCGGTGCACACGCGTGTGCCGCGGTACTTGCCCAGTTCCTCGCGCACGGTGGCTGAATCTGTTTCGGCGTAACGGCGCTCAAGGTTGGTGATGATGCCTTCGAAGGCATGCGCCTTTTTGCCGGTGCGACCGCGCGAGTCGGTGTAGCGAAACTCCAGCTCGACCTCACCGCTGCCATGCAGCACCACATCGCGCACCGCAGCGGGCAGTTGGGCCCACGCTGTATCGACGTCGAATTTGTAGTGTGCCGCCAGCGCGCAGATCATCTGGAAGTAATAGGCGTTGCGCCGGTCCCAACCGCGCACCGCGCCGTTGGCCAATGACTGCTGCGGCTGCGTGACCACGCGCGCCGGATCGAAGAAGCTCTGGTAACCCAAGCCGTCGCAACCCGGGCAGGCACCGGCTGGGTTGTTGAACGAGAACATCTTGGGCTCGAGCAGCGGCACGCTGTGGCCGCACTGCGGACAGGCATGACGGCTGGAGAAGGTCATCTCGGGCAGGCCGCTGGCGTCCGACAACGCCAGCTTGGCTACGCCATCGCCCAGACGCAGTGCGGTCTCGAAAGACTCGGCTAGACGCTGGCCCAGATCTGCACGGGTGCGGAAGCGATCGACCACGGCTTCAATGCTGTGCTTGCGACGTGCATCCAGATCGCCGATGGAATCGATCTCAACCACTTTGCCGTTGACGCGTGCGCGCACAAAGCCCTGTGACGAGAGGTCGTCGAGTACTGTGTTGTGCTCGCCGCGGCGCTCGCTGACGCGCGGCGCCAGCAGCATGGCGGTCTCGCCCTCCGGCAGGCGCAGCACCTGATCGACCATCTGGCTGACCGTCTGCGCAGCCAGATCCAGGCCGTGGGTGGGACAGCGCGGCACGCCGGCGCGGGCATAGAGCAGCCGCAGGTAATCGTGGATCTCGGTGACGGTGCCGACCGTAGAGCGCGGGTTGTGCGAGGTGGCTTTTTGCTCGATCGCAATCGCAGGCGAGAGGCCTTCGATGCTGTCGACGTCGGGCTTGTCCATCATCGACAGAAACTGTCGTGCATAGGCCGAAAGCGACTCTACGTAGCGGCGCTGACCTTCGGCATACAACGTATCGAAAGCCAGTGATGACTTACCCGAACCGGACAGGCCGGTGATGACGATGAGCCGGTTGCGCGGCAGATCGACGTCGATATTGCGCAGATTGTGGGTGCGCGCCCCGCGTATGCGTAGATCCTGCATGGCTGTCACTGCGGCCGGGTGGACCGTCCATCATAGCGAAGCAGCGGCGGCAGCCGTGCATTTTGGCGTGATTAGATGGATTTCTGCTGTGGTGGGCCGGCGCTGCCAGACTAGAATGGTCCCCAACATCACAGTTACCAGGGGCACAGCATGGCGCGCGGCATCAACAAGGTCATTCTCATCGGACATCTGGGCCAGGATCCGGAAGTGCGCTCCATGCCGTCCGGCGGTTCGGTCGCCAACCTGCGACTGGCTACCACCGAAAGCTGGCGCGACAAGCAGACCGGCGAGAACAAGGAAGCCACCGAATGGCACACGGTAGTGGTGTTCGGTCGCACCGCTGAAGTGGCCCAGCAGTACCTGCGCAAGGGCTCGCAGGTGTTCATCGAGGGCCGTCTGCGCACCCGCAAGTGGCAGGACAAATCCACCGGTGCCGACCGCTATTCCACCGAGATCGTCGCCAACGACATGCAGATGCTGGGTGGTCGCGGCGAGGGCGGCGGCGGCGGTGGTGGTGGTGGCCGCGGTATGGCCGCGCCGAGCGGCGGTGACAGCGATTGGGGTGGCGAGAGCCGCGGTGCGCCGGCGGCTGCATCGGGCGGTGGCGACCCGGGCTTCCAGGACGACGACATCCCGTTCTGAACCCGTCCTGCCCTCGCCAATGCCGGGTGGCTGGCGGGGGTCGCGGTGCTTGGGACTCGGGGTGGCCTGGCCCGCCGCCACGGGCAAATACCTATGGCGGCAGAAAACCGTTACGCTTATAGGCCGCGACAATTGACCCCCTATGCCCGGCCGCTATTTCATAAAAACCTTTGGTTGCCAGATGAACGAGTACGACTCGTCCCGTATGGGCGACGTACTGGCTGCCTGGGAGGGTCTGCAGCCGGCTGCCGACGAGCAGTCGGCCGACATCCTGCTGATGAACACCTGTTCGGTGCGTGACAAGGCCGAAGACAAGGTCTATTCGCTGCTGGGTCAGTGGCGCCTGCTCAAACTGCAACGGCCTGAACTGGTCATTGGCGTGGGCGGTTGCGTGGCCAGTCAGGAGGGCGACGCTATTTTGAAGCGCGCGCCCTTTGTCGATTTGGTGTTCGGACCGCAGACCGTGCATCGTCTGCCCGAAATGATCGGCGCGTTGCGGGGCACCGGCCAGTCACAACTGGACGTCAGCTTCCCCGAAATCGAGAAGTTCGATCACTTGCCGCCGCCACGTGCCGAGGGTGCGACCGCCTTTGTGTCGATCATGGAAGGCTGCAGCAAGTTCTGCAGCTACTGCGTCGTGCCTTATACCCGCGGCGAAGAGATCAGTCGCCCGGCGGCCGATGTGCTGCGCGAAGTGCAGGGCCTGCTGGCGCAGGGTGTGGGTGAAATCACGCTGCTGGGCCAGAACGTCAATGCCTATGCCGGCGCCGATGCCGACGGTACGGTACGTGATCTGGCTTGGCTGATTCACGCGTTGGGGTCGATGCAGGGCGTGCGCCGCATCCGCTTCACCACCTCGCATCCGCTGCATTTCGGGCAGTCGCTGATTGATGCGTATGCACAGGTGCCGCAGCTGGCGCATCACCTGCATCTGCCGGTGCAGAGTGGGTCAGACCGCATTCTCAACCTGATGCGCCGCGGCTATACCGCGCTCGAATTCAAAGACAAGTTGCGCCGCCTGCGCGCGGTGAGGCCCGGCATCTGCGTGTCCACTGATCTGATCGTGGGTTTTCCTGGCGAGACCGAACACGACTTCGAGCAGACACTGGCGCTGGTGCGTGACACCAACCTGGATCAAAGCTACAGCTTCGTCTACAGCCGTCGTCCTGGCACGCCTGCCGCGTCGCTCACCGATGAAGTGGATGAAGACGTCAAACACCAGCGGTTGCTGCGGTTGCAGGCGCTGCTCAACGAGCAGGCGGCAGCCATCAACCAGTCGATGGTGGGCACGCGCCAAACAGTACTGGTCGAACGCACGTCGCGCCGCGATGCCAATGAGTGGGCTGGCCGCACCGAGAACAATCGCTGGGTCAATTTTGTTGGCCCGCCGGGTTTACTCAACCGTTTTGTCGATGTGGAGATCACTGCTGCCATGGCCAATTCCCTGCGTGGCCGGCTAGCCTTCAGCCAGGATGCTTCATGAAGTCGCGCACGGGCGTCGAGTCGGTGGAGTTTCAGTTGCTGCCCGAAGACAACGTGCGCTTGGCGCTGTTGTGCGGCCCACTCGATCAGAACATCAAGCTGGTGGAACAGCGGCTGGGCGTGGGCGTGAGCCGGCGTGGCAGTCACTTTCGCATCAGCGGTGAGCGCGCTGGCGGCGCCGAACGTGTGTTGCGTGATTTGTTCGACCTGGCACAGGGCGATGTGCCGCTGGATTTGCCCGATGTGCATCTGGCGCTGCGTGAACACGAGATGCCCGATGCACAGCCCACGCAGCGTGCCGATGGCGGCGTACGCGTCATTGAAGCCGATGGTGTGTTGCGGGTGCCGCGTGGTTTGATCCGCGCGCGCGGCGCCCATCAGAAGCAGTACATCGCGCAGGTGCACAGCCACGACCTCACCTTTGGCATCGGGCCTGCCGGTACCGGCAAAACGTATCTGGCGGTGGCTTGCGCAGTCGAAGCGCTGCAGAGCGAGCGCGTGCGGCGCATCGTGCTGGTGAGGCCGGCCGTGGAAGCGGGCGAGCGTTTGGGTTTTCTGCCCGGCGATCTGACACAGAAAGTCGACCCTTACCTGCGCCCTATGTATGACGCGCTATACGAGATGCTGGGTTTTGAGCGTGTGGCACGTCTGATCGAACGTAATGTGATCGAGGTCGCGCCGCTGGCCTTCATGCGCGGCCGCTCGCTCAACGAGTCGTTCATCATCCTCGATGAATCGCAGAACACCACGCCCGAGCAAATGAAGATGTTCCTGACCCGTATTGGCTTTGGTTCGTATGCGGTGGTCACCGGCGACCCGACGCAGACTGATCTGCCCAGCGGCCGGCCTTCGGGTTTGCGCCAGGCGTCGCAGTTGCTGCGCGGTGTAGAGGGTGTTGCGTTCAGCTTTTTTGATGCGGCCGATGTGGTGCGTCACCCGCTGGTGCAGCGCATCGTGCAGGCCTATGAGGCCGACGCGCAGGGCGGGGAGGCCCGATGACCGGTGCCAAACGTCCGCTGCGCGTCGAGCTGACGCGCCGTACGGCGGCACGGGCGCCGGGCATACGCTCGCTTGCGCTGTGGGCTAGTGCAGCATTGGGCCGGCGTGCTGCGGGCTGCGAAATAGCCGTGCAATTGGTGTCGGCGCCAACCAGCCGGCGCCTGAACCGCCAATTTCGGGGCGAGGATCACGCCACCAACGTGCTGTCGTTTCCGGCTGTGCCACTGCCGGGTGTGCAGCCGCAACCGCTGGGCGATCTGGTGATCTGTCCGCAGATTTTGCAGCGCGAAGCGCGCGAACAGGGAAAAAGTGACCGCGCGCACTGGGCGCATCTGGTCGTACACGGCACACTGCACCTGGTGGGCCACGACCATATCGATGACGACGATGCACGCCGCATGGAGCGCCGCGAGGTGACCGTGCTGCGCCGCCTTGGATTTGCTAATCCTTATCGTATGAGCCGCGCGACAGGTGCCACATGAGCGACAAAGGTGGTTCCCCGTTTGGCTGGCGCCGTCTGCTGCGTACCATTTCGGCACCGCGTGATCGCGAGCAACTGCTAGAGGGTCTGCGTGAGGCGCAGCAAGCCGGCCTACTCGATACCGATGCCTTTGGCATGCTCGAAGGCGTATTGCAGGTGTCCGACTTGCGGGCCCGCGACATCATGGTGCCGCGCGATCAGATGACTTGTGTGCGTCGTGACGATGCGGCGCAGCGCGTGCTGTCTGATGTACTCGAATCGGGTCACTCGCGTTATCCGGTGCTCGACGAAGACGGCGAACAGATCGTGGGCATCTTGCTGGCCAAAGATCTGCTGCGCTTGTTTGCGGTAGCACCGGGCAAGCCCTTTGATATTGCACAGTGCATACGGCCTGCCGTGTTTGTACCCGAGACCAAGCGCGTCAACATGTTGCTCAAAGAGTTTCGGCTCAACCGCTTTCACATGGCGGTGGTGGTGGATGAATACGGCGGCATTGCCGGCTTGGTCACCATCGAGGACATCATTGAGCAGATCATCGGTGACATTGACGATGAGTATGACGTTGCGGACGAGATCAACATCCGCAGTGAGCCGGCCGGTCATTGGGTGGTGCGCGGCATCACGCCTATCGAAGACTTCAACGAGCACTTCGGGGTTACGCTGGCCGACGACGAATTCGATACGGTGGCAGGCTTGGTCAGTCATCAGTTTGGGCGCATGCCCCGTCGTGGTGAGTCGGTGACTGTCGAGGGTATTGAGTTTCGGGTTGTGCGCGCCGATCGGCGACGTATCGAAACCCTGCATGTCACCGTGCCGCACACAAGCGCCGCTAGCGACGCGCCTGCCGCTGATGGCTGAGATGCGCCGCGGGCTTGTGCCCAGCGGCATCGCAGTGGTGGCGGGTATGGCGCTGACGGGCGCTTTTGCTCCCTTTGGACTGTGGCCGCTGGCCGTATTGTCGCCGGCGGTGTTGCTGTGGCTGTGGATGGATGCGCCCACGCCACGCGCCGCTGCCGCGCTAGGGTTCTGGTATAGCTGCGGCACTTTTGCGCTGGGCACTTGGTGGCTGTACATCAGCATTCACGATTATGGACAGGTGCCGGCATGGCTTGCGCTGTTGCTGATGGCCGGTCTGGTGTTGCTGATGGCGGCTTGGCAGGCGTTGCTGGGTTGGTCGCTGACACGTTGGCTACCGCGGCATGCTGGCGTAGGCACATTGCTGGCCATGCCCAGCGCCTGGGTCTTGATCGAATGGCTGCGCGGCTGGATGTTCAGCGGTTTCCCCTGGTTGTCGTTGGGCTATTCACAAACCGATTCGCCGCTGTCCGGCTTTGCGCCGCTGGCGGGTGTGTATGGCGTCAGCGCCATGCTGTTGGTCTCTGCGGCAGGGTGTGTCACAGCACTGCGCACTGGCGGTCGGCTGCGTGCCATCGCAGCAGCCTGTGCGTTGCTGCCTTGGCTGCTGGGGGCAGGCTTGCAGCGCATCGAGTGGACTCGTGTGCAAGGTGATGCGGTAAGTGTGGCGCTGGTGCAGGGTGCAGTGCCGCAGGACCTCAAGTGGCAGGCCGACAATCACGACAACATATTGGCCTTGTATCGCCGCCTGAATCAGCAGGCGCTGGGCGCGCGCATTGTGGTGTGGCCCGAGGCGGCACTACCCGGAATCGCCAACGGTCTGGGCCGCTACCTGGCCGAGGTCTGGGCCCAGTCGCGAGCGGCTGGCTCTGCGCTGTTGATCGGTGCAGTGCGCACTGACGACAGTGGTCAGGACTATTTCAACTCACTGCTGGCGCTGGGCGAGACCGATCCTTCGTTTTATGACAAACAGCATCTGGTGCCTTACGGCGAGTACTTCCCGGTGCCGGATTTTGTGCGACAGTGGTTGCAGCGCATGGATATGCCGTTTTCGGATCTGGTGCCTGGCGCTGCGGCGCAACCGCCGTTGGAAGTAGCCGGTCTTAAGTTGGCTGCCAGCATCTGTTATGAAGATGCCTACGGCCAGTTGCTGCGCTCGGCAGAGCGTGAGGCGGATCTGTTGGTCAATGTCACCAACGATGCTTGGTTCGGCACCGGCAGTGCGCGGTATCAGCATTTGCAGATCGCCCGCATGCGCTCATTGGAGTCTGGCCGCGACTTGCTGCGAGTGGCCAACGATGGCGTCTCGGCTATTGTGGATTATCGCGGCCGGGTGTTGCAGCAGGCCCCGGAGTTCACGCCGGCAGTGTTGCGCGGGCAAGTACAGCCGCGTCGCGGCCTGACGCCGTGGCTGGCAGCCGGCGATGCGCCGATACTGGCGCTGGCGGGTCTGCTGGTGGCTTGCCTTGGCGTGCGACAGGCGCGATTGCGCCGGCGCTCTTGAATCTGCGACACAGCAGACCGATTTACGAGACGCGGGTCCGGGAAGGAAACTTCCGACCCGTGCTCTGGTCTATGAACTGACCTGTTTTCCGAACCGCAAGGAAGTCTGGCAATGATTCAGGAACGAAATAGCATTCGCTTGGTGGCGGTACTGCTGCTGGGTGCGGCCGTCTCGGCATGCTCCGGGACCGCTGCAACAGCTGCACAGGCTGCGCCTGCCCAAGCGGGCAACACCGCCGCTGCAGACACTCAGCCGATGGTGCGGGGTCTGCCAGACTTTACGGTGCTGGTAGAGCGCTTTGGTCCTGCCGTAGTCAACGTGCAGGTCACCGAAAAGCGCGCTGAGCCTGCGGCCAACCCGCGTGGCGCGCCTCCGGGTCTGTCCCCCAACGATCCGCTGTTTGATTTCTTCCGGCGCTTCGGTGCCCCCAATGGTGGCGGTAGTGCGCCCCGTGGTGGCGCTACACCTCCGGCACGCGGCGAAGGCTCGGGCTTCATCGTCAGCGCCGATGGCTACATTCTCACCAACGCGCACGTGGTGCGTGGCGCGTCAGAGGTGGTGGTCAAGATGGTTGACCGGCGCGAGTTTCCCGCCAAGGTAGTCGGTTTGGATCAGCGCACCGATGTGGCTGTACTCAAGATCGATGCCAAGGGCCTGCCGACCGTGAAGCTGGGAGATCCTTCCAAGCTCAAGCCCGGCCAGTGGGTGATCGCCATTGGCTCGCCGTTCGGCTTCGACAACACGGTGACGTCTGGCATCGTTAGCGCCACGGCGCGCACGCTGCCCGATGACCGCTATGTGCCCTTCATCCAAACCGACGTGCCGGTCAATCCAGGTAACTCAGGTGGTCCGCTGTTCAACATGGATGGCGAGGTGGTGGGCATCAACTCGCAGATCTACAGCCAGACCGGTGGCTACATGGGACTGTCTTTCGCCATCCCGATCGACGTGGCCAACAACGTGCGCGAGCAGTTGATCAAGAGCGGCAAGGTCAGCCGCGGTCGCATCGGCATCAGCATTCAGGATGTGAATGCGCAGTTAGCAGACTCATTTGGTCTGGATCGGCCGCGCGGTGCGCTGGTTGGTTCCGTAGAGCAGGGCGGGCCTGCTGACAAGGGCGGCATGAAGGCCGGCGACATCATCGTGCGCGTAGACGGCAAGCTGATTGAGCGCGATGCCGAAGTGCCGTCGTTGATCTCTTCCATCAAGCCGGGCAACGACACGCAGGTTGAAGTGTGGCGTGACCGTTCAATCAAGAAGCTCACCGTGCACGTGGCCGAGCTCAAGGAAGAAGACGGCAACCCCAAGACTGGCAACGCAGCAGAGTCGGATCGTCAGGGTCCTCTGGGTCTGTCGGTGCGTCCGCTGCAGCAGGAAGAGCGTGCACAGGTCAAAACCGATGGCTCGCTGGTGGTTGAAGAAGTCGCAGGGGCTGCCGCGCTGGCGGGCATACAGCCTGGCGATATCATTCTGGCGGTGGCCGGTACGCCGGTGCGCAGTCTTGTTGACTTGCAAGCAGCGGTGAAGAAGGCCGGCAAAGTGGTGCCGCTGCTGATTCAGCGCGGCGCGGCGCAGATCTTCGTCGCCATTCGTACCGGCGGCTGATCGACTCTGGCACCCCGGTCGCGCGTGGCGCGGCCGGGGTGTGCTCTCTGCAATGGGCTGGCAGGGTCGTGTATCCTGACCACAGGCAAAACCCGCCTTCGGCCCCCGGCGCGCATCGCGCCCATTCAATGCAAGAACGTTACGATCCGGTCGCCATAGAGCAGGCCGCACAGTCTGATTGGGAAGCGCAACAGGCGCATGTCGCCGATGAGTCCGCTCCCGGCGAAAAATTCTATTGCCTGTCCATGTTCCCCTACCCGTCGGGCAGGCTGCACATGGGCCATGTGCGCAACTACACCATCGGTGATGTGCTATCGCGCTTCATGCGTATGCAGGGTCGCAATGTGTTGCAGCCGATGGGCTGGGATGCGTTTGGTCTACCGGCCGAGAATGCAGCCATGGCCAATGGCGTGCCGCCGGCACGCTGGACGCGCGACAACATCGCTTACATGAAGGGCCAGCTCAAATCGCTGGGTCTGTCGATTGACTGGTCACGCGAACTGGCGACCTGCGATCCCGAGTACTACCGCTGGAACCAGTGGCTGTTCTTGCGGATGCTGGAGAAAGGCATCGCCTATCGTCGCACCGGTGTTGTGAACTGGGATCCGGTTGATCAAACCGTACTGGCCAATGAGCAGGTCATCGACGGCCGTGGTTGGCGCACCGGTGCATTGGTCGAGAAGCGCGAGATCCCGATGTACTACCTGCGCATCACGGCCTATGCCGATGCGCTGCGCGATGCACTCGATACGTTGCCGGGCTGGCCCGAACGCGTGCGCGCCATGCAGGCCAACTGGATCGGTCGCAGCGAAGGCGTGGACATCGACTTCCCTTGGGCTGACGACACCGTGACACTGCTGGGTAAAAGCGGTGCGCTACGTGTGTTCACCACGCGTGCTGACACGTTGTTTGGTGTGACTTATGTGGCGGTGGCTGCCGAGCATCCGCTGGCGCTGGCTGCTGCTGCCGGTAATGCGGCATTGGCCGAGTTTGTCGATGAATGCCGTCGTGGCAGCACCATGGAAGCAGACCTTGCCACGCAGGAAAAGAAGGGCATGGCTACCGGTCTGCATGTGTGTCATCCGCTCAGTGGTGAGCAGGTGCCGGTGTATGTCGCCAACTATGTGCTGATGGGTTATGGCGAGGGCGCGGTGATGGCCGTGCCGGCGCATGACGAGCGCGACTTTGAGTTCGCCGCCAAGTACAGCCTGCCGCTGCGCACGGTTATCGCATCGCCCGGCGGTGCCTATGACCAAGTGCAAGCACCGTGGATCGATGCCTATGGTGAACACGGCACTACAGTTAACTCTGGCCAGTTCAACGGGCTCGATTCTGTAGCGGCAGTCGATGCCATTGCAGCCGCGCTGGCAGCCAAGGGGCTGGGCGATAAGCGAGTGCAGTTCCGGTTGCGTGACTGGGGTATTTCGCGCCAGCGTTATTGGGGCTGCCCCATTCCCATCATCCACTGCGCCAGTTGTGGTGATGTGCCAGTACCTGACGAGCAGTTGCCGGTGCGCCTGCCCGAGGATCTAGTGCCCGATGGCAGCGGTAATCCGCTGGCTCGCAGCGAGGCCTTTCTGGCCTGCAAGTGCCCGCGCTGCGGTGCCGATGCGCGCCGTGAGACCGACACCATGGATACGTTCGTGGATTCGTCTTGGTACTTTCTGCGCTTTGCCTGCGCGGACCAAGCCCGGGCGATGGTCGATGGACGCGCCGATTACTGGTTGCCTGTAGATCACTACATCGGTGGTATCGAGCACGCCATTTTGCATCTGCTGTATGCGCGGTTCTGGACGCGCGTGATGCACGAGCTGGGCTTGGTCAAGGTGGCCGAGCCGTTCTCCAACCTGCTCACGCAGGGCATGGTGCTCAACCACATCTTCCATCGCACACCGGCCACTGGTCGGCGCGAGTTCTTCAATCCGACAGATGTGGATCTGGTGGTTGACCCGACCACGCGCCAGAGCCGTGCCACGCTCAAGCGTGATGGCAGCGAAGTGGTGTACGAAGGCTTGGGCACCATGTCCAAGTCGCGCAACAACGGCGTTGATCCCAACATCATCACCTCGCAGTTTGGTGCCGACACCGCACGCCTGTTCATGATGTTCACCGCGCCGCCCGAGCAGTCGCTGGAGTGGTCTGATGATGGTGTGCAGGGCGCTAACCGCTTCCTGCGTCGCGTATGGAAGGCGGTGTTTGATCATGTGTCTGTCGGTGCTGCGCCTGCGCTTGATGCAGCAGCACTGGAGCCTGCCGATCGCGATCTGCGACGCGTGGCGCACCAAACACTGGGCAAAGTCAAAGACGACATCGGTCGGCGGCGCGTGTTCAACACAGCGGTGGCAGCTGTAATGGAACTGCTCAACGCCATCGGGCGCCATAGCGGCAGCACCGATGCCGCGCGCGCTGCACGTCAGGAAGCACTCGAGATCACGGTGCTGTGCCTGTCACCCATCGTGCCGCATATCTGCCATGCGCTGTGGGCCGAGCTGGGGCATGCCACGCCGCTGCACCGCGAGCGCTGGCGTGAAGTTGATGCTGCGGCCCTTGAGCAAGACAGCATCGAGGTTGTCGTGCAGGTCAACGGCAAGCTGCGCGGTCGTATCACTGCGCCCTCTGGGGCTGCAGATGATGTGCTGCGCGAGCTGGCGCTGGCCGATGCGGCAGTGCTGCGCTTTCTCGAAGGCCAGGCGCCTCGCAAGGTGATTGTGGTGCGCGGCAAGCTGGTCAACATCGTCGTCTGACGCCATGTTGCCTGTGGCCACACATACACTCACTCGGTTGCGCAATGCGTTGCTGATGGGTGTGGTGTTGGCGCTGGCCGGGTGTGGCTTTGCCCTGCAGGGTCGTGCGCCACTGCCGCCCAGCCTGCAAACGGTGTATGTGGACGCGCGGGACAGTCAGAGCGAGTTCGTGGTGGCGCTGCGCGCCAGCCTGACCTCATCGGGTGCGCAGCTGGTTGATGCGGGCGGGCCTAGCGTGGCGACGCTGCGTGTTTCGCTGGATCACGTCACCGAGCGCGTGCTGTCGGTGTCGGCGCGCAATATTCCCACTGACTATGAGCTGACCTATGAAGTGCAGCTGTCTGTGACATCGGGGGGGCAGGAGTTGATGGCTCCCGAGCCGCTGTCGCTGACCCGTATCTACAGTTTTGACGAACAGAGGATGCTGGCAAAAGACCGCGAACGTGACGCACTGCTCGAAGTTCTAGCAAGGGAGCTCTCTGGCGTAGCGTTACGCCGCTTGTACTCTCTACCATAGACACCATGCAACTCATTGGCGGACTCGACCGTTTGCTGATCGCCCAGTTATTGGGCGCTTATGATCTCGAGTTGAGTCTTATCGCCGAGGGCGAATCCATTCCCGGGAGTTTTTGGGGCGACAGTGAGGCAGGCCTGCGTGGCTCTATGCTGTATGCACGTTTCGACACTCCGTTACATTCAGTGCTGCACGAAGCTGCGCATTTTATTTGCATGACCCCCGAGCGCCGCGCCGGTCTTGATACCGATGCCGGCGGCGACGCGCTGGAAGAATGCGCCGTCTGCTATGTGCAGATCCTGTTGGCTGAAGTGCTGCCGCAGGCCGGGCGCGCGCGCGCCATCGCGGACATGGATGCCTGGGGTTACAGCTTTCGCGAAGGCAGCACCTCGGCTTGGTTGGCCGGCGATGCTGCCGATGCCCGTGCGTGGCTCATCGCCAAAGGCGTGCTTACTGACGAGGGAGAGCTGAGCGGCGAGCTGCGGGTTTAGATGCAGGCGCTTTGCCAAACACATCGGCTGCCTGGCGCAATGCCAGTGCCGTGCCGGCCTCAAACGCTGAATGCCCAGCATCGGGCACTACCACTAGTTTGGCTTCGGGCCAGGCCTTATGCAGTGCCCACGCGCTGCGCATCGGGCACACCATGTCGTAGCGGCCTTGTACGATCACACAGGGGATATGGCGGATCTTGCGCACGTCACGCAGTAGCTGATCATCGTGTTTGAAGAAACCGCGATTGACGAAGTAGTGGCACTCGATGCGCGCAAACGCTGCGGCATAGTCGGCATCATCAAAGTTGGACACATAGGTCGGACTGCTGTGCAAATGGCTGGTAGCACCTTCCCATACCGACCAAGCCTGAGCGGCCCGCTGACGCACGTTGGCACTGCGGCTGGTGAGGCGCTTGTAATAAGCCTGCATCATGTCGCCGCGCTCAGCGCGCGGGATGGGCGCAACGTACTGCTCCCATAGATCGGGGAACACCGAGGCCGCACCGGTCTCGTGTTGATAGAACCATTCCAGCTCAGAGCGGCGCAGCAGGAAGATGCCGCGCAGCACCAGTTCGCTGACGCGCGATGGGTGCTTCTGGGCATAGGCCAGGGCCAGCGTAGAGCCCCACGATCCGCCGAACACCTGCCAGTGATCGATGCCCAGATGCTTGCGCAGTGACTCGATATCGGCCACCAGATGCCAGGTGGTGTTGTCGACCAAGCTGGCGTGCGGTGTGCTAAGGCCGCAACCGCGTTGGTCAAACAGCACGATGCGATACACCGCTGGATCAAAGAAGCGGCGCATGTCGGCATTGCTGCCGCCACCAGGGCCGCCGTGCAAAAACACCACCGGCTTGCCGTTGGGGTTGCCGCTTTGTTCGTAATACAGCTCGTGTACGTCAGAGACGCGCAAGCGGCCCTGCATGTAGGGCTTGAGCGAGGGATAGAGCACGCCGCGCGGTGTGGCCATCTCAGCGTTTTCCTGTCATGGGGCCCAAGGGCTCACCACCGATGAGGTGCAAGTGCAGGTGATAGACCTCTTGGCCGCCATCACGGTTGCAGTTGATCACCAGCCGGTAGCCGCTCTCGGCGATCCCTTCACTGCGCGCCAACTTACCTGCCACCACCATCATGCGACCCACCAGCGGTGCGTCGTCGTCGGCGATGTCGTTAGCCGTGGGAATGGGTTTGTGCGGCACGATGAGGATGTGCACACGCGCGCGTGGATGGATATCGCGAAACGCGATGATCTCGTCATCGCGATACACAACGTCGGCCGGCAGCTCGCCGGCAATGATGCGTTCGAAGAGTGTTGCCATGGGCCGACTATAACGCCAGTCGCAGGCCGGCCGTAACCGAGCGTCCCGGCAGCGGTGCGATGGCCTTGAGCGGTGAACTGTGGCGGCGGGCCAGCTGGTCGGTGAGGTTGCTGCCATTGATGAACATCAACAGCGAGCCGCCATCGCCTAGTGTCCAGCGGTGGTTGAGCGAAGCGCCCACCAAGGCGTAGCCCTCGGTGGGCGTTTCGTTGGCAGCAACGTTGTTCTGGGCGCTGTAGCGCCACAGGGATGCGGACGCGTTCCAGTTGCCCCAGGTGCCCAGCAGCTCTGCGCCAAAGTGCAGCGGCGGCAGTTGCGGCAGCTTGCTGCCGTCGGCCAGTTCGCCCTGTACACGATCAGCTGCCAAGCGCAGGTCGAGTAGGCGCGAGCCGGCTTGCAGCAGCGGCAGTGTGACCTCGGCCTCAAAGCCCACGAAATTGGCATCGGCTTGTTTGTAGTTGAACACGGGCAGACCAGAGCTGATCTGCGTTGTGGGCGCCAGATAGATGTAGTCCTTGAAGCGATTGTTGTAAGCCGACAGTTCCCAGCGCACACCTTGATGGCCGCGCAAGGTTAGATCGACATCGGTGGCGGACTCGCGCCGCAGCGCGCTATTGCCGACCAAATATTGCTGCGTAGCTTCATGCGCCCCTTTTGCATACAGCTCTGTTGCCGAAGGATGGCGATCCGAATGGGTGACATTGAGGGCCAACGCAACCGGTGCTGCAATGTGCCACAACGCACCCAGCGACCCGCTGGTGGCCAGCCCAGAATAGTTGGGGAGTGCTGGCGTGGCTGTGACGGCAATATGCTGGTACTCGGTGCGCAGGCCACCCTCCAGCGTTACCGGGCCGATGGCGTATTGCTCAAAGGCAAAGGCAGCCGGTGTGTTGGTGAGTGTGGCTGGCACAAAGCTAAGTGTGCCGCCGGTGCTGAAATCGATACGCCGGTACTGAAAGCCTACGGTGCCTTTGAAATCCCCCAGCAGATGATCCAGCGCGATGCGCGCCTCGGTGCCGTTCTGTGTGAACTGCGTGGCGATGCTGCCAGCGCCTTCCAGTTCAGCATGTTCATACAGGCTGTGGGTGGCACTGAGGGACACGCGTTGCAGCGGACCCTCTCCCAGCGACTGTTCGCTGCGCAGGGACAGGCGTGTTTGCTTCATGTCGATGCGCGGTCCACCAGCCGGTGACCCTGCTGCCTGCGGAATGCCATAGTTTTGCATCAACGCACCAGCGGATAGCCCTACAAAGCCGCCGTCGTTGAGCAGCGAAAAACCCAACGAACCGCCGCCGCCGTGGCTGTCGCTGTTGAGCAGCGTGCCGCCGGGAATGGTGATGTCGTTGTTGGCTTTGTAATGGCCATCGGCATGCACAGACAGGTCTTGGCTCAGTGCGGTATCGAGCGTGCCCACTGCAGCGCGTTGCTTTGAGGCGCTATCGCCGCGCAACTCTGCGCTGGTCTGCAGACCCTGCATGGGCTGTTGTGACGGAATGCGCCGAGTGACCACATTCACTGCACCACCCACGGCGCCACTGCCATAGAGCAGGGTGGCCGGGCCTTTGATGATTTCCACTTGGCGTGCCACGGCGTCTTCGGTGCTGGTGGCGTGGTCTTCAGACAGGCCCGACAGATCCAGTGCTACCACACCGTCTTCAAGCATCATCACTCGGTCACCGCCCAAGCCCCGGATGATCGGTCGGCTGGCCGTCGGGCCATACCACGTGGCGGTGATGCCAGGTTGACGCGCCAGCGTTTCGCCCAAGCTGCTGCCCATCTGCTGACGCAGCGCATCACCCGACAGCACCACCACTGGATGCACCACATCGTCTGGCGCACCATGAAAAGCGGTGGTGGTAACGATGACCTCAGAGAGCTGCTCGTTGCCTGCGGCAAACGAGAACGATGGACCACACAAAGACAGCGCAACAGCCTGCGCAACACAACGCTGACGAATGAACATGGCAATACCCCAAGCAATACACACACGACAGCGCCGCACAGGCGGCGCCAAGGATCAGACAGGTGTGTTGGCTTGCGGAGGTGCGCGTGCGCGGTGTGCGCTACGCGTGATTGAGGTTGAAGTCGATGCAGTGCCACGGTGCAGCGCGGCATAGGTGAGCGGCTGTGGTGCGTGAACCTGCGGCAGATCGCCGGAGGTGTTGATCGCCGGGGTGACTTGCAGGCACAGCTCGCAGTGATCTGCCGAACTGTTGCCCGCTAGCGTCTCGGTCTTGTGCAGGTGCGAGACAAAAGCAGTGCCGCAGGCCAGCAGCGCGAACGCAACCAGTGAAAGCAAGGAATGGCGAAGGCAGGTCATCTCCATAACGGTAACAGAGTGCTGTGGATTTGTGTCTGCTAGCCCCCCACGGCTCTCGCCCCTGAACTTTTCGCTTTGGGATCTGCCAATCCGGCTATATGTTCTATGTCTGTACAAGCGCCGGGCCCGCGTAATTCAACGCAGACAGCGGCACCAACAACACTTGGGGGATCACACATGACATCCACGCCTTTTGATCGTGCAGGCCACACGGGCCGCCGGCAGTTCCTCTCGGGCGCAGCGCTGGGCGGCGCAGGCCTGGTGTTGGGCAGCCTGCCGCTGGTGTCGCTGGCCCAGGACAGCCGATTGACCACGGTTGGTGGCACGGCGCGTACCACGGCCGGTCGTGTGCGCGGCCTCATCAAAGATGGCGTGCAGCAGTTCTGGTGCGTGCCCTATGGCGCGCCGACCAGCGGCGCCAATCGTTTCATGCCGCCGCAGAAGCCTGCGTCATGGACCGGTGTGCGGGATCATTTTCAGATCACGTATGCGGCGCCGATGGAGCCCGGTGGTGCTGAGCCTTCGCCGGTGGTCACGGCGCTCAACCGCCTGACGCCGCAGAGTGAGGACTGCCTGACGGTCAATGTGTTCACGCCCGCGCTCGACAAAAAGCGTCGGCCGGTGATGGTGTGGATGCACGGTGGTGGCTTCTCGGCCGGCTCGGGCAATTACCTGCTGTACGACGGCACCAACCTGGCCAAGAAAGAAGACGTGGTGGTGGTGACGGTGAATCACCGTCTGAACATCTTTGGCTTCTTGCATCTGGCAGACATCGGCGGCGAGAAGTTTGCCGGTGCGACCAACGCGGGCATTCAAGACCTGACTGCGTCACTGCAATGGGTGCACGACAACATCGAGCAGTTCGGCGGCGATCCCTCCCGCGTGACGATCTTTGGTCAATCCGGTGGTGGCGGTAAGACCACCACGGTGATGGCGATGCCGCAGGCCAAGGGCCTGTTCCATCGCGCCATTGCCCAAAGTGGTTCTGCATTCCGCGGCGTGACGGCAGATGAAGCCAGCGAAGCTGCCGAGCGCTTTCTGGCCAAGCTTGGCTTGCGCAAGGATCAACTCGATCGCTTGCAGCAGATGGACTTCAGGCAGATTCAGGCGGCCTTCCATGTGCCGCAGCCTATTGCGCGCTTGGGCACGGGTCCTGTGATCGATGGCCGCATTCTGCCGCGTCATCAGTGGGACCCAACTGCGCCGTCCTATTCGGCCACTGTGCCGCTGCTGGCAGGCTCGGTCGAAAACGAAAACGGCTGGCTCGGACCGCCGCCCTATGAGCTGGCCGATGATGAGCTGCAAAAGCGCATCACCACGCGCTTGGCAGGCAACGATGCGGCCGAGGGTCAGAAGCTGCTGGCGCTGTACAAGCGTCTGCATCCGACTACGCGCAATCAGATGCTGTGGCTGCAGGCTGAGTCCGATGACACGCGTCGCTGGAGCGCGCAGCAGCTGTGTCGCCTGAAAGCCGAGCAGGGCACTGCGGCCAGCTATCTGTATTACTTCGATTGGCAATCGCCGGTGCATGACAACCGCATGGGTGCCTATCACACGCTGGATATCCCGTTCGTGTTCTACAACATGGATATCGGTGCATCGATGACCGGCTCGGATCAGGCGCGCTATCAGCTGGGCCATGTGATGAGCGCGGCGTGGGGCGCATTTGCGCGCACGGGTGATCCGAACCACGCCGACATGCCGCGTTGGCCGCGCTTTGATCCGGCCACGTTGCCCACCATGGTGTTTGGCGCCAAGGTGCAGGTGGCCAACGACCCCAATCGTGAGGAGCGGCTGGCGCTGGCAGCACTGCGGGCGCGTCGCGGCGCGTAATTGCGCCCGCCTTGGGCGATACTGGGGGGATTGTGAAGATCAGTTCCGTCCCCCAGCTCGAACGCGCCCTGGCCAAGGGGCCACTGCCCCCGGTCTGGCTGGTATCGGCCGAAGAGCCGCTGACCAATGGCGAAGCGGCCGATGCGTTTCGCGCGGCGGCTCGGGCCCAGGGCTATACCGAACGTGAGGTCTATTTCGTCGAGCGCAGTGCGCCTTGGGACGAAATGCTCGGCTCGGTGCAGGCGATGTCGCTGTTTGCGTCGCGCAAGATCCTCGAAGTGCGCATGCCCACTGGCAAGCCGGGTCATGGCGCCAAATCCCTATTGCAGCTGATCGCCGCTGCCAACGAAGACACGCTGGTGTTGATCCTCACCGAAGGCTTGGATAACGCGGCGCAAAAGGCCGAGTGGGTGCAGGCGGTCGATCGGGCAGGCGTTTGGGTCAACATCACCCCTGTGACCACGGCGCAATTCCCAGAGTGGATCCGCGGCCGCGCCAAGCGTGCCGGTCTGCAACTGGACGATGAAGCGGTGACGGTGCTGGCCGCGCGCACCGAAGGCAATCTGCTGGCCGCCGATCAGGAAGTGCAGAAGCTGTTGCTGTCGGGCCTGACCCAGGCTGGTGCCGCGCAGGTACTGGCCAGTGTCAGCAGCAGCAGCCGCTACGACGTGTTTCAACTGGGCGAATCGCTGCTGCAGGGTGATGCGCCGCGGGCGCTGCGCATCATCGACAGCCTGCGCGCCGAGGGCGCTGAACCCACACTGGTGCTGTGGGCCATCTTGCAGGAGCTGCGTGCGCTGTGGACCAAACTGCAGGCCGGGCCGCCGATGCCCGGCGTGTGGTCCAGCAATGCGGCGCACCAACCGACTGCGATGGCGCGCTTTCGGGCGCTGCCGAGTCCGCGCGCGCTGTTTCGCCGCTTGAGCGAGCGTGCGGGGCGGGTCGATCGCATCATCAAAGGCCGTCTGTCGGGCAATGCCTGGGACGAGCTGACGCAGCTTTCACTGGAGTTCGCGGGGCAGCGCGTGCTGCCGATGCCGCGATCCTGAGGTTTTGATGAACGTAGACAGTCCGGTCACACAGGGTCCGTTGGGCCTGTTCGGTGGCACGTTTGACCCTATTCACCTAGGGCATTTGCGTACGGCCTATGAGCTGCTGCGCGCGCTCAAGCTGCAGGAGCTGCGCTTTCTGCCCACCGGCAATCCGCCGCATCGCGACGCCACGTCGGCTGATGCCGAGCAGCGTCTAGCGCTGGTCCGTGCAGCAGTGGCCGACCAGCCGGGGTTTACGGTGGATGATCGCGAGGTCCGGCGTAACGGCTTGTCGTATTCGGTCGATACGTTGACCGAACTGCGTGCCGAGTTTCCGGGTCGTTCGCTGTGCCTGATGGTGGGCATGGATGCGTTTTTGGGCCTGCCGCACTGGCACCGCTGGCGCGATATCTTCGACTTGGCGCATGTGGTGGTGGCGCACCGGCCGGGCTGGAAGGCACCGACTCAGGGGCCGCTGGGCGAAGTGATGGTGGATCGGGGTACGGGCGCAGTGCGCGACCTGCACGAGGCGCCTGCCGGGCGCATCTTTGTGCATGCGGTAACGCAGCTGGAAATCTCGTCCACCGAGCTGCGCCAGCTGATCGCTGCCGGTGGCGATCCGCGTTATCTGGTGCCAAATAGCGTGCGCGTGCTGCTAGGGCAGCTGAAATGCTATGCTCGCCACCAATGACTGCACGTAAAACCAGCCGCCCGCCTGCTCGGGCCGCACTCGTCAAGACCGTAGTCGCCGCCCTCGAAGATATGAAGGCGGTCAACATCAAGGTGATCGACGTCCGCGACGTCACCGATGTGTCCGACTGTATGGTCATCGCTTCAGGCAATTCCGACCGCCATGTGCGTTCGATCGCCGACCGTGTGGTCGAGCGTTCCAAACAGGAAGGTATCCGGCCTTTAGGTATGGAAGGCCAGGAAGATGCTCAGTGGGTGCTGGTCGATATCAACGATGTTGTGGTGCACGTGATGCTGCCGAGCGTACGAGAGTTCTACGCGCTCGAAAGCCTGTGGGACGTGCGTCCGGCAGGTCGTAAGCCGGCCGCCAAAAAGGCCGCAAAAAAGGCTGTCAAAAAGGCTCCGGCCAAGACGGCCGCCAAGAAGACCACCGCCAAGACGGCCGCCAAGAAAGCTCCCGCCAAGCGCAAGTCGGCTGCCAAGAAAGCCCCTGCCCGCAAGAGCAGCCCGCGCCGCAAGCCGGCCTGACGGGCGCGTGCGCCGGCCCTGCCAGGCCATCGCATGCGCCTGAACCTCATCGCTGTCGGCCACAAGATGCCGTCGTGGGTCAAAGAGGCCTACGACGACTACTCGCGGCGTCTGTCGGCTCGATTGCCGATCACCCTCATCGAACTGCCGCCGGGTAAACGCAGCTCTGGTGTTACGCCAGAGCGCGCCATGGCCGATGAGGGCAAGCGCATCCTGTCCCAGCTCAAGCCCGACTCCCAGGTGGTGGCGCTCGATGACCAGGGCCGTCAGCGCACCACGCCTGAACTGTCGCAGTGGCTGGCCGAGCGGCTGCGCGATGGGCGCGATCTGTCGTTTTTGATCGGTGGACCCGATGGCCATTCGCCCGAGGTGTTGGAGCGCGCGCAGGAGCGCTGGTCGCTGTCCAAACTGACACTGCCGCACCAGTTGGTGCGTGTGGTATTCATCGAACAGATCTATCGGGCAGTGACCCTGCTCGACGGTCACCCGTATCATCGTGAGTGACATGAACACCGCCACCCCACAACTGCTGCTGGCTTCGGCCTCGCCGCGTCGCCGCGAACTTTTGTTGCAGATCGGCGTGGCGCATCGTGTGCACGCTACTGATATCGACGAATCGCCACTGCCCGACGAGTCGCCGCATGCGCTGGTGCAGCGGTTGGCTTATGAGAAGGCGTTGGCTGCAGTGGAGCATGCGCAGGGCCTGCCGGTGCTCGGCGCCGACACTGTCGTTGTGCTCGATGGCCATGTGTTTGGTAAGCCGCTCGATGCGGCCGATGCACAGGGCATGTTGCTGGCGCTGGCCGGTCGCGAGCATCAGGTGCTCAGTGCTGTGGCGCTGGCCACTGCCGCAGGCACAGCCGCGCTGCGCTTGTCGCAAAGCATCGTGACGATGCGCAACATCAGCCCTGCCGAAGCCCTGTGGTATTGGCAAACTGGTGAGCCTGCGGGCAAGGCCGGTGGCTATGCCATTCAGGGCCGCGCAGCGCAGTTTATTTCGGGCTTACGCGGCAGCTATTCGGGCGTGATGGGTCTGCCGTTGTTTGAGACGGTGCAATTGCTGCGCGAAGCGGGTATTCACACCACCGGCACGGAGGTCGCATGACGGGCGAGATCCTGGTCAATGTTGCACCGCGAGAAACACGCGCTGTGTTGGTCGAAAACGGTGTCCTGCAAGAGGTGTACATAGAGCGGCCCAGTCGCAAAGGCCTGGTCAGCAATATCTATAAGGGCCGTGTATCACGGGTACTGCCGGGTATGCAGGCCGCGTTTTTGGATATTGGTCTGGCGCGCAATGGCTTTTTGCACGTCGCAGATATTCTTGCGCCGCCGCCCGGCCCCGGTGAGCCCGAGCATCCGCCCTCTGGCGATGCCGAGCCCGACATCCGCACGCTGGTGCACGAAGGCGATGAACTGTTGGTGCAGGTGGTCAAAGATCCGCTGGGCACCAAGGGTGCGCGACTGTCCACACATATCTCGATGCCATCGCGCTTTCTGGTCTATCTGCCGCGCGGCGAGCGCGTGGGTATCTCGTCGCGTATCGAATCTGAAATCGAGCGCAATCGTCTGCGAGACACCATCACCTCGCTGGCCGAAGAGGGCAAGCAGCGTGGTGGCTATATCGTACGCACCGCTGCGATGGG
>Ga0114974_10000871_pt1 | contig 24275 bp, 46 predicted proteins | sample S_130206_EF_Meta_FD_87318 | JGI IMG/M metagenome (GOLD analysis project Ga0114974, IMG submission 87318) | Freshwater microbial communities from Lake Simoncouche, Canada to study carbon cycling - S_130206_EF_MetaG | ecosystem: Environmental > Aquatic > Freshwater > Lake | place: Lake... | reverse complement strand
GTCAAGCATTGTTTGAGTATTATTATATTTGCCTTCTTCAATTCCGATCATTGCAGGTGGCACACCAAACAATCCGCAAATACGCTTCATAGTTTGTTGTTTTAAAGCTCTTGCATCAGCATCTTGAAGTGTTAGCATTTCTAATGGCATATATTTCATGCCGTTATCTAACAACATGCCCTGACCTGGTTTGGATAAATCAGTAGAACGCGATCCTGTAAGAGATGTCCAAGCTTCTTTTAATCTTGCGGCAATTTCTTTAAATTTAGCATCAGGTATAACTTGATCTGTGACAAACATGCCACTAGGTTTAGCGCCATTTAACATAATAAAATTTGCATATAAATCAATATCTTGATCTAGCGATACTAATTCTGTAGCTAAAATACCTTTGTTAAAACCTGCGGAACCTTGCCAAGCCATTTCACTTGCGTGAATAACTTGATAATAATCTAATGGTTCATCTTTGTTAAAACCGTAAGTAGAAGTAGAAAGCCTATAAGTAGGGTATCTAGTAGGTGTAATTTGAGCAGTTATTAAAGTCGAATCTAATAAATACATTTCAATTGGAGTTTGCGTAGAATTTGCTTGATCTTTACGCCATAAAGCAGTAAAAGTTTCTCCGCTGAGGTCATACCACATACTCCATTGATACCAAAATTCATAACATGATTGATAATTGTTTGGATTATTTAATAAATTATAAACTTGCTTTGCTTTTGCTTTATCGCGACCTGAAACATTTGGATCGCTAATTGCATCAACCATTTTGCCATTTTCATCATAAGCCATGATTTTAATAGGTAATTGAGATAATGCTCTAGCTTTTGCATTGACACACGCCATAACAGTAGAGTTACGGGATAGTGTGGACATATCTAATACGCGACCTGCGGTATTAACTGATGATGTCGTTACATATAATAATTGGTTTGAAGATTGGATTCCTTGAGCTTTAACATTGCGTAGAATGTTATTACCAAGGGCTGTTTGACCAAAAAGAGAGTTACTTTCGCTTTTGTTTGTATCAGGTTTTCTTTTGAAAATGTCTAGTATAGCCATGTTTTTCCTTTAAATACTTCTGAATCCGAATGAACTCGAAACGAATGGGTGGTCAAGTGAGCAGTGCATAGCAATAATGAGGGCTATTATACCATCAACTTTAGCTGATTTGTCAGCTTCATTCTTACGAATTTTAATATTTCCGTTTACATCTTCATAAACTTCACAATTTCCTAATTGCCAACCTAGGAATGGATTGCCATTATGTTTTATTTGATTTTGCATTACTAATTTTTCAACATGCTTAGACGGGTTGCTTAATATCGCCATTCCCTGTCCGACTTTTTTTACAGGAATGACGTTGTCGTGTAAACGAGAAATTAAACTCGCGGCGTTATAAGCATCATACCCTACTTCTTTAACATTATAAAGAGATGCCTGTTTAATAATATATTCAGATATTTCTCTATCGTCCATAACATTGCCTTCAGTTATGTGTAATATTTTCGATTCTACAGCTTGGTCAAATATAGAACGATAATGAGATGGAATAAGAGCAAGACCATCTTCGGGCAAGAAAAATTGGAACTCTGCAAAATAATCATTCTCAGAGTAACGCTTTAGCGTGCAGACAGCGTTCAAATCTCGCGTTGCGGCAAGGTCAAAGCCAATAAACACAGCCTCAGGTTCGGGCTTAACTTCGCTTATAGACTTATCCCAGTAATCTCTATCTATCCAAGCAGAGTTAGCAGAAACATAAACATTTAGAGTTTTGCATAAAAATTCATTTAAAGAGGCTGGCTTAAGTCTTGCTTGATCGCATCTCTCTTGAATAGCCGACTGATAAATAGAAATACCATGCATTGGATTAGCTTTTTTCCAAACATTTTCATCGCGCCAGTCATCCGCGGGATCAAGACCATATAAAAGTCCAAACCAGTGAGGATTATCAGGCGCTTCGCCATGAAGCATACTTTCGAACATTTGCATATCTTCATAAAATTTTGTATCTTTTGTGAAGGAAGCGGTAGTTATATAAATGCGTAGTGGATTTTTTCTAGCCACCATGCCCGAAAAAACTACCTCAATAGAATTTCTATCTACAATCTGAGCCGCTTCGTCGATAATGGCACAACTAGCATTTTTTCCGTCACCTGATTTTTTATTGTCCCTAGATAAAGCTCGGAACATGGACTGACTGTCGCCTTTTTTAGAAAGCTGATATTTGCTATTGATAAACCAACTTTGCGCTGTTTTTGGCATGGCTTCCACCATACCTTTAGCGGCATCGAATACAATGGTGGCTTGTTCACGATTGGTTGCTAATGTAAAAACTTCTGCACCAGCCTCGCCATAAATTAATTCATAAAGGGCGATTATAGAAGTTAAAGTTGACTTACCTGCTTTTCTTGGAATATAGACAATGACATCGGTGGTCATTCTTTTGTTCAAATCTTTTTTATGTCTAAACCCATAAATAGCACAGATAAGCATAATCTGAAAAGGTTGAAGGCAAATAGGCTTTCCAGCATCAGGACCTTTAGTATGTTTTAAAACATCTACGAATCTTAAAAAATGACGGACATATTTTTCGTGAAATTCATATTCCCAATGCCTATTGCCCATAAAGTCTAAAAAACGCTGACAAGAAAGATCAACATTTTTACAAACTGCAATATTTCCTTTAGTTACATCTATGGCGTATTGTATGCCATCTTCCCAATTATTCATGTCTTATTTAAAATTGTCAGGACCACCAATTAAATCCCCAAGGTGAACATCGTCGGTTGCATTTCCTGTAAGCCTGCCTCTCGGAGTTAAACCAAGTTCGTTCATTAAAGAAATAATACGCGGCGTTACCTTATCTCTTAAAGAAACATGCGGACTAGGACCAAAAGTTTTACCGCCGTTATATTTTGCGATTACGCCTGAAAGCTTTATACCTTTAACGCATTCAACATAAGTCGTCATGTGGTCGGCTAACATAGCAAGCACATGCTGGTCTTGTTCCGATCCGATACCATATAGGTCGTATAAATATTTAGCGGTTGTTTCTATAAATTTTTCCTGATCCCATTCCTCAGGTTTTTTTAACCAATACGCAACAGGCGTATATTGTTTTAATTTCTCAGGCAAAGTGATTCCCTGATTTTTTCCCTGCGTGCCATGAACGATGTGAAGCTCTGGCGGAAATTTATTCCTTGATTGCATAATTTTTCAACCTTTTTTCTAAAATGAGGGCATAATTCTTTGTTGACCCCCCCCTCTGCAACTTACTTTGCAGAAGATTGTCCCCTCGCCTGCTTGTGTAGCGAACCCCTAAAATTTAAGTTATTCGTTAGTTCTTCTCTCTGTTCGCTTCTTAGCGATAGGGGGTGTCTGTTGGGATTGTAGTCTATTTACTATGAGTTGGGAATAGCCAGCTATATCTAACCAGTGGTCTATATGTGTTGGGTCACCATGTGCTATGCGAGCCATTTTGGTGCATATTAGGTCGATTGCCTCCATCATGTCATCTTCCAGCCATAAATCCTGCTCTAATAAGGCTGATCTGAATACTAGCTTAAGTGACTGAGCTGTGTTGGCTAGCTCTATGTATTTATTTGATGGTGCGTGTGTCTTATCTCTATCTTGTATTATCGTCATGTTATGGTCTCTTATATATTATTATCGTATATATTACTACACCTGCTATAACTACCCACTCTATATAGCCAATAACGCATAGTATATCACAAAGCAAATATTGATCCATCTACCTTGCTCATATATGGTCGCGTTCCTGTCTTGTCTATAATGAGTGCTTGTTTACGGGCTATATATCCTTCAGCATTAGGGATAGATATATGCACCCAACTATCAAACTCTCTAATTACTTGGTCATACTGAATATCACTTTTAACAATTTTTTTAACAACCTGTTCCGGTGTTAATCCATCTATCCTAATATCAGCTGCACATCCTATACAATGTTGAGATGTTGGCTTACTTCCTAACAAAGAATTGACTGTAATACTACGATAAGCGCTATTAATATGAATAGGTTTATCAAATAAAGAACGAACATTCTCAAGTAGCTCGGCAAGTCGAGTAAGATTAGAAATGATATGTTTGTCAGGAGTATTGTCCAAAGAGTGTCTTTTAGCGATATCACTGTAGGATAATTCCTCTAATGTGAAATGTTGACTTAAATTCACTTTTTTAATCCTAAATACATACGCTCACCTATAATAAAACTCATGCAAGCGCCAGTCATGTCTAAAAATACACCAACAACAGCAGCAGGAACATTTGGTGAATATACTACGAAGATAGTTGCAAGTAAGATGAAAGTAACGATAAAGTATCTATAAGCTGCTCTTAGATTAACAATCCATTTACTTGGTTCACCATTAGGCATATCTAATGCCGCTAAAGCTTTAAGCTTTTCTGTTTCTGCTTCGATTAATTGTATGCGCTCTTGCATATTTTGTGGTGTTCCACCTGCGCCACCTGTAAATTTAGCAAATATACCTCTAACTCCATCAGTAAATGCTGGAACTAAAGCTGGCAATATCAAACTTATTAAACTTCCCATTTAAAATTCCTCTATATCAAAATTATACATGTCGCACACTATTTTTGCATACTTTTCAAATTTTTTTCCGTGCTGATCAAAATCTTTGTGTTTATTATACCAAAGCATACAGTGAATCATCTCATGTAACATAGTCTGTGATATTTGATCCCATGTTTCGCAGCTTTTATCTATTTTAATAACTGCTGGATCATTTATAAACCAACCAAATGCTTCACCATCATTAACTACTTGAAATGTTACCTTGTGCGCAGCAGGCATTCTATATTGATTAAAAGGTGGTAAAGATTGAAACGCTTTATATATTTTGCGTAAGTTCTGTTTGGTTAGCAATTTTGTAGCCATAATCAGCATCCGTATATTTAATTATTCCATTACTTGTGTAATGAAAATACACACCTATATTTTCTTCTAATGTTTTATTGGTGTGACATGGACCACATAAACTTTGAAATATATTATTTTTAAATTTAACGCCATCTTGCCTATGTGGAAACACATGGTCAATATGCTGAGCTGAAACAACTTTACCTTCAAGCAAACAAGACGCACATAGCGGATTCTTGCTTAATTGAGAGATTCTTTGCTTTTTCCAATATGCAGTGGAGTAAAGTTTGCTATTTTCCTTACCCTTTTCGGTCATTCCGCCACCATGTTCAGCGCAAAATGTTGAGCGGTAGGTTTTCTGATTTGGGCAACCTAACTCCCTGCATTTGGTGTTCGTAGGAACAGTAGGCATTTTACCAGTAATTTTTAAACGCTTTTAATGGATAAAATACTAAAGTGTTCCTATAACCGCCTTCTTTAAGTGGTATAATCGGCGTCACTCCGTGAACATTTCGCCAAGCAGGATAAACTAACATAGAATTATCCGAGCTATCAACAGTTGCGCCATAATCAGGCACAGTAGTGTTACCACCTTTAGCATTACTTCTTTTTGCAATAATTACATTAACGCAATCTTTAAGGTTCGCACCATCAATATGATAATTAGCAGCGATGTTGAAATTAGAGATGCTAGAAGTAAACAATCTACCAAATCTGAAACGAGGGGGGACATTTTCTTCGATTGCTTTAAGCTGTTTTTCATATACATTTGGCACTAACTCCTTAATAAGTTCCTCAGCTTCATGACAAGCAAGCAACATAGCTTTAATAAATGTTTGAGCAGATTCTACTTCATGAACTCTTGAAATTCTAGGATATGGCATACGCATATGTGGTCTTGGTGCGCAGCTTCCTAAAATAGTACTAAACTGATCTACATGTTTCATGCCTTTTTCTTCAAGCAATTTTTTATAGAACTCACTGTTAGGACCACGGCTCATTATCTCTTTAGGAACTCTATCAGATAAAAGCTCTGCATTAGCGATTTCAGCGAATTGTTTTAATTTTGTAGGCACTTCCTTTAGGTAAAATCCAATCGGCTCACCATCAGCGTAGAAAATGCTATCCTCAGTAACATTTGGTTTTAAATCGCCGCATGTATCGCCAATCTTTATATTATGTTCCTGTAAATCTAAATCGACACGCTTCATTTGATAACCTTTTTATAATGAGCTGCGAATCCTTTTATATCAGACTTAATATCTATACGACCATTTTTGTTTTGAAGTGTGAGGAATGGGTGCCATTCTTTAACCATTTTTATAGCGGCTTCTTCATCTCGTTTAGATTTGTAATCTTCATGCAGTCCGCCAGGGTTAGTTCCAACATTTGGGCAGGCAAACCAGTAATGATTAAATCTTAATATGCCACTACCTCGCTTAATAGTTTGTAAGGCAAAATCTCTATCCTCTTTAAACTTAAATTGCTCTCTATATTTCCAAGTAATAGTTTTAGTATTAATGAGAACGCATACTTCAGCGTATTTTCTATTTATAGAGTAGGAAGTTTTTTCATGCCATGCGTGTTGCGTGTAATTGATACCGACTAATTCAAATGGAAGTTTTGAAGCTTTTTCAAAAATCTCGAACCAAATTTTTGCACCAAGATTGACAGTTTTGCCATTGAAGATTCCGAATCCTGTGACATCATCATCACAAATGATAATCCAATCATGATTGTGTTGTCTTGCGTAGTCCAGCATAAAATTTCGAACATATACGATTCCTTTGTCGTTCTGCTCAATGTTTACTTTGTTAGGAACATCATAAACATCAAACTCTTGAGGCTCGATAAAGTGTATAAACTCTATCCCTGCTTCTTCGAATAATTTATATGTTTTAGTATTTTGTCTTGATTTTGTAGGTATATAACAAATCATAAGCCTTGATCTTTAACCGCTTTCATTTCTCTTTCAAAATATTCCAGCATCATATAACCAACATAAGCATCTTGATCTCGCCAAAATTTAACAGCTAACTGCGCACGCTCGTAATGTTCAGGCTCAAATTCAATTTGAATTGCTTTTCTTACGCCTTTTGCTAAATCATCTAACTGAGAGCCAAGGTCGTGCTGATCTAAAATAGAATAATCAATATCTTTAACTTGAAGCTCAGAAGGATCAAAAGCTAAAACGCTAATATCAAAATCAGCTAACTTTAAATCTTCTATCTCTTGAATAAGTAGTGATTCGTCCCACTCACCATTAAGAGCAATCTTATTGTCTGCAATAATGAATGCTTTCTTTTGGTCATCGCTTAAATCTGAAGCGCTAATCGTTGGCACTTCTTTAATGTTTAGTTTTTTTGCTGCCTCAACTCTGCCATGACCTGCAAGAATATTATCGCCATCAACGATAACAGGGTTTCTAAAACCAAATTCTTTGATAGAGGCGGCTATTTGATCTAATTGAGCATCTGTATGAATGCGACTGTTTTTTTCATACGGAATTAAATCTATTATCTTTTTATATTCTATCTTCATATTTATCCTATTTTAAAAATGTTAATTTATACACTGTTGAATCTAACAAACTCATTAATTCATCTACTTGGTTTTGAATTGAACTGTAATCACCAACAACAGCTCTGTTTTTAGCAAGAAAATCTCTAATTTGATAAACTTCAGTCAGCGCGTCAGATAAAGGCGGATTGTAATTGTTTGGATATTCAACAATTGTCTGATAAGCACCTTGCCATTGTTCAATAATGTTATCGACTAAATCAGGAAGGCTTTCATAATACTTTTGCAAAGCTTTATGTTCTGAATAAGATTTAGATTGTAAATGTAAAATATGACCATTTGTAGCTGCGTGTAATAATTTTAAGAAAAATTCCCCAATAGTAACGCTAGGCGAAACCATGTCAGCTTCTTTTATTGAAAATACTTTTTTCATAATAACTCCTTAAAAAATTATTCTACTACAAAAGCTCTAATGTTTGTTGTAAAAGTTGAGATTCCGTCCCATACTTTTCTTCAAATGTTTTTTGTCCCGCATGAAGCGCCACGCCATGACCGCCATTTTGATGATGCATAGGACATAAAGGGATAGCCAAACTCCAATGGCTACGCATAGCCAATCCAACCCCATGCCGTATGTGATGAATATGTGGAGCTGAATAACCAAACCCAAGATTACGACAAACAATACAACCAAGCTGAGATAATTTTTCATAGTGTTTCTTTTCATCTTTAGTCATTGCCAGCTAAATCCTATTTCCGTAACCGCCCAAGCCTCAATTTTTTCCATATAATCGGTCATTTGTTCAATGCTCAAATTTGTCGTGCTTTTAAGAACCTCAAAGACTTCATCATTGATAATACGCTCTGTCCTTAAAAATTTATATTTCATCATCTTATGTATTTCGTCTTGGCTATAACCAAGGTAATCGCCTATAGCTTTATACATAGCCCATAAACGATCATTTTGCTCGTTTGTTCTCACATCTTTATTTTCAGTAAGAACCACTTTCCATTTTTTTGAGAAGTCTAGAGCCTCTAGCTTCGCCACTAGGAAAGGCAGGTTTTGTTTTGTAATGATCCATTGCATAATCTTTAGCCTCTTGTGATGTATTAAATATTTTTATTTGCGTATTAGGCAAATACCATAATATATATTTTGCGGAATCAGCAATTTTATATTTGGAAATAGAATATCCATTTGATGTTATTGCGTAGTCACCATACTTTTTCCATCTAAATTCTGACATTTCTTGCTGCTATAGCTTCCTTTGCAAAGCGTAGAGAGATATCAGGATAGTTTTTAGGGTTAGCAATTATGCGTTTAGCCCATGCTTTCGGATCGGTAGTTGGTTTAGGCGCTTTTTCAATAGCCTCTAACATTTTCTCTGAGTATTCTTTGCTTTCTTCTTTTGGCATTTTTGGCGGCGCAAGTTTTGTAAACTCAGTAGGCACAGGACATAATCTAATAATGTCTGCTGGTGTAGGTGCAAAGGTAGATTTGCTGGTGTGCGTATCAAAAGCTTTACATATCACCGCAAAATCAAATTGCTTTAGTTTACCAAACCAAATACGCATCATGTCTAATTCAACATTTGGCTCACCATAAATATTCATAACCGAGTTAATCATATTCATAAAATTTCTTTTATCTTGTTCTAACATTCAATTTCCTTTTAAAATGGTGGTTCTTCCGGTATTAAATCAAAAACATTTTCTTTCGGTAACTTTGGTAAAACTTTTATTACATGGTCAGGTTTGTTTTGCACATAACACTCTGCCTCATGTTTTGTTCTAAACCTACGAATAGGTTCACCAAAATCATCAAACACTAAATATCTAAATAAAATTTCCATCAATCCCTTGAGAGAATAAAAACAAAAGCAAATATAAACCACCATAACCAGCTTGCGTCATGGATATACAGGTTATATGCAACTAATAACTCTAACATTAAAGCATCCTTATCAAAATTAAATCGATCATAGTATGAACTCCGATAGCTAAACCAATTATACCGCCAATTATTAAAGTCCAAATTAAAATATCAATTATTTTTTTAATCAGTTTCAAGTTCAAGTTTTTCAGCCCCTAAAAGTTCTTTAGTGTTCCCATCAAAAATTAATATAATATTTTGCTGACTGTCTTTTGATTTGTTTTTTTTACTCATACCCACACGACCATTATTCATAATATGAGCATAACATTTATGAACAATGTTTTTCTTTTTTTCAGTATGAACAATTTTTACTGAAGGTTGAAACATATGCTCAGGAATTTTAAGCTCACCCATTGCTTGTCTTACTGAAAGTTCTAATCCCATTATTTTCTCCTATGATAACAATTCAAAATCTTCTTGCAATTTTTCGTACTTAATTTCCTGCGCTTCAATTTCTTTTGCGGCTAACAGCATAAGAACAGAAGCATCGCGCAGCTTGTGAACTAACACAAGGTCTGTGGACGCTCTGCTCTCATCTGTAAGTTCTGTTGCTTTTTCCCATAATTGCTTTACAAGTTCTGTCATATCTTATCCTCTCTTTTAATAAAAAATGTGATTGTTATATGCTAACTTCACTGTTTTGTTTTTCGCCCAATATGGTTTTATAGATTTAGTATGAAACCATTTAGCGCCTTTTGTTGGATCATCGATCCGACCTTCCAATATTGCTTCAGCTAAAGGCATAAGGTAAGCCAAATCTCTTTTACTAGGCATTCCTTTTTTCTTTAAAAATTCATATTGATAAGGTTGGTTCATTACCGAACAAATATTTTTCGGATAATTTGGATCGGCTTTGCGGTTAATTGCTGTGTAAGCGACAGCAACTTTTCCAATATCTGGCTCACCGCGAGCCTCGCCAAACATAATTGCTGATAAACATAAGATTTCATTTATCATCTTTCCTCCTAGAAAGTTATAGGAACGGGCTGTTCATCTTTCCACCTACCTTGATTTAGGTAAGTAGTAGGATTTGGTATAAACTGCCCACCATTTTTAAACCATTGGTCGCTTTTAATTTGCCAATCCAATGCTTTAAGCACTTCTTCTATATTAGGTCTTGTCTTGTTCCAAGATTCTAATGCTTTATCCCTACCCACTTTTTTAGGGTAAGTATTCCAAAATTGTATAAACTCATCACACTCTAATAACTTGGTTTTTGGTTTATTAGTTATTGGTTTATGGTTTATGGTTATTGGTTTATGGTTTATGGTTTGCATAGCGGTCGGTATGCGTTCGGTATGCGGTTGCATTGCGGTCGCATTACTTTCCTTGCCCCACCTTAGTTTCGCGGCAACAACCGCGCGTTCAGATTTAGTTTGATAAGCTTCAATTTCAATATCGCACCGCTTATGAATATATCCATCTTCAGTTTTAATAAAAAAATCTTCAAGAACACTTTGTATGGCAATCTTTTCATCTTCACTCCTTGCGCTCATTAAGCGATATAGTTTGGTTTCTTCTAGGGGTATTGGTTGTTCTGAGAGGTAATACTGATCTATAAGCTGATGATAAACCCCATGTTCTAACAGTGATAAATGGGTTGTATCCTTTCTGTAATCAGCTATATTGTGCTGGTAATAATGCATAATACTCCTTTTTGTCTTATTGTTACAAAACGAAGTATTGCCCAACTTTCAAAAAAAAGAAAGTTTTTTTATGCTTTAAGGTAATTCTTTATAGTTTCTTTCGCTTCCAAGAAGCCAAAACACACTTGAGCGTCATAACCCATATTTTTAGCTAACTTTTGAAATTCTAACTGATTTTCTTGCGCTTTTCCACCTTTAGCTTTCATTTCTATGAACAAACCACATTTGGGCGATTTTGGGACCATTAAAAACAAATCCGAGACACCTGCCATAACTCCCTCTCGTTTGAGCTTTATAGCCGTCCCTATATTCCTTACACCACCATTTGGAATAGCAAATAAACAACCCCTAATTAAAGGGTATTGAAATCTGAACCATTCTATAAGTGCTACTTGTTCTTTGTGTTCGTCGTTTTTCATCGCTTTTATAAAATATTTATAAAAAAAGTAAAAAAAAGCTTTTCTTTTTCGAAATGTTGGAAGATGATTCGTTTTGTAGTAGATTTTATCTTAACAGGAATTGAAAGGAAACGATATGAGAATAACAGGCGCTTACTGTATAATCGAAACACTTGCAGAGAAAAAAAATATTAATTTCTCTCAAGCCCTCCAATATGTTGCAGAAAATTACAAATCTTGCGACAAATATCAAAAAATTGCATATGACACTTTAGCTAATCCAGCAGTGACGGTGCCTCTATGAAATTATTAACGGCATTATTAATCGCACTTCCAATCGTATCATACGCTGATACGGCAAAGCTTCGATATAACTGGGTGGAAAAAGAATGGCATTATGCCCCCAAAGAAGCCAAACTCAAACTTAACTGGGTCGAAAACAAATACGAGTTTGTAGTCCCTAACTCTAAACTTCAGCGCAATTCCGTAAATAATACTTACGAATATGTTCAAAGTAGTATTGATCCATATAAATCTAGCATAGGAGAGGAATAATGAAAAAAGACTTAATCCAAGGCATTATCTTTGCAACAGCTTTTTGGGCTTATGTGGCTCTTTGGCTTTATGTTGGCTACCCTTATTTAACTAAATTATTTGGATAGGATAAAAAATGACACAAGACAATAAATATAACGGCTGGACTAATTACGCTACTTGGCGCATCAATTTAGAAATGTTTGATGGATTTGATATGTCCGATTATTATCAAACATACATGCTTAAAACTTATGAATTTGGTCAATTTTTAGAAGAATACGCTGATGAAATTTTATCTGCCGATCAAAAAGGTTTGGATAATGAGTGCTTGGCTTTAAGTTATGCAAGAGCTTTTATGGACGAAGTTAATTGGTATGAAATAGCCGATCATATAATTCAAGATTATGAATATGAGTTAAAAGCTTCTGATGAAAATACAAGAGAGGATTATGATGAAACTGTATAAATTTAAAATTGTAATCACTTCCCAAAACACTTACGAGCGGGAAGTTGTTGCTGAAAACGAAGATAAAGCCATTGATATTTTTACTGATTCTATTGACGATAACGATAAAATATCTGAAGAACAATTTGATGTTCAGGATATAGAAAATGTGGGGGAAGCTGATGAAGATACAGAATGACGCCCATGCTTTAAGTGTTGCTTTGATCCTTGCTATCACAGCCAAGGACAATAAAGACGCTGGAAAAGCTTCTAAACTCGCAATAGAAATAGCTAACCGAATGAAGCCCGAAGATGTTGAAAAAGTAAAAGATTTAACTATAAAAGTATTATGCGAATAATGCTTTCTTTTTTTAAATACTTGGAAGATAATTAATTTTGTAGTATTTTTTTAACAGGAATTAAAAGGAATTTATATGAATATATTTTATCTGCACAATAACCCTCGCGACTGCGCTATCATGCATCTTGATAAGCATTGCGTCAAAATGATTCTCGAATATGCACAGCTTCTTTCTACCGCTCATCGTGTTCTTGATGGCGACGATTATGCTAACGCTCGTAAATTGTATAAAAAAACTCACATGAATCACCCGTCTGCTGTATGGGTTCGCAAAAGTTACCATAATTATATCTGGTTGCATAATCTTTTAACATTTTTATGTATTGAATATACATATCGCTATGCAAAAATACATAAAGTTCAGACATCAGGATTGCTAGACGAGCTTTATGCTGTTCCTAAAAATATTGGCACAGATAATTTTACTGAGCCTACGCCAGCTATGCCTGACGATTGCAAAATTAAAAATGACGCTATCGCTTCATATCAAAAATACTACCAATTATACAAAGCTCATATCGCAAAATGGACTGATCGTGACATTCCTTATTGGTTTGATAAAAATGCTTTGCAATTCAACAATTTGGGAGTATGATCTTGAAAAATCAACAACTTAGGAGATATTATGTCTGACCAAGAGAATGTTGCAACAGAGAAAGTCCATATTCAAGCTTTGGTTAATCCCGATACGGACTGGGCTGAAGATATACCGACCCTTCAAGAATTAATTGAAGATCATATTATGTTTCAGTCTAAAAAATTTAGTGATTACTACAAAGAAAACGCAATACAAGAACAAGTAAAAAATATCATCTACGATTCTGAAGATGATAAGCTTGGACGCATTAGAGATTTATATGATGCGGAAATAGAAGGGCTTGCACGCTTTATAGCGGAACATCATAAAGATAATAATTTCGCTAGATGGGCATACGAGGAAACAATAAAGCACATTATTTAATTTTAAAAGGAATTTATAAGATATGAAAACATCAGATAGTATAAAAGAAATAGCAACAGCGTTAGTAAAAGCACAAGACGACATTACCTTTGCCGTTAAAGATTCTACCAATCCTCATTTTAAATCTCGTTATGCAGATTTAGGTTCGGTAATTCATGCGATTAAAGAATCTTTAAACAACTTCGGCATAGCTTTCATTCAAACCCCCACAGAATCACAGCCTGGCACTTTAGCATTAACTACCCGTTTAATTCATTCCTCAGGTGAATGGATAGAAGATACAGCTATTTGCCCTTTGCAAAAAAATGACCCTCAGGGATACGGGTCGGCTTTGACTTATTTGCGCCGCTATACTTTGGCGTCAATTACAGGTCTATATCAAGACGATGATGATGGTGAATCTACCCGCATGAATCCTGAAGACTATTTAAAGAAAATTCAGTCAAGCAAAACGATTGAAGAACTTCAAGCTAATTATGCTTCCGTAATTGGTGAAGTTAAAAATAATCAAACAATTTCTAAAGCTGTAATTTCAGAAACTAACAAAATGAAAGCTATCTTAAAAGGGGAATAACATGACGCAACAACAACGCTTAATTAATCACTTTAAAAAATCTAAAACAATCGATCCTTTAAGGGCATGGACTAAACTTGGTATTTATCGTTTAGCAGATTGTGTTTATAATCTACGCAAAAAAGGTTATGCAATCGAAACTACAGATAAAAAGGTTAAAAATACTTTTAATGAAACTTGTATCGTAGCTGAATACAGAATCAGAGGAATGCTATGAACTCATTAATAGAAAAATCTCATAAAATTTATCCCCATTCAGAAAGTATGAGAGTTCAATGGATTGTGCAAACAATTTATCTAAGGCTCAAAAGAAATAACGATATGGAACCAATTAACCAGCACGCAATGGGAAGGTATTTTTATGGACATACAACAAGGAAGTAACGAATGGTTTGAAATGCGCCTCGGTAAAATTACGGCGAGCAGAATTTCTGATCTAATGTCAAAAGTTAAGACAGGTGAGAGCGCTGGTCGTAAAAAATTAAAAAACGAACTCATACGAGAGCGTTTAACGGGCAAACGCATTGAGGGTTATACCAATGCCGCAATGGAAAGAGGAAACGCGTTAGAGCCTCTCGCAAGGGCTTCTTACGAGATTCGCATGGGTTTGTTCGTAGATCAGCTTCCTTTTGTTAATCACCCTGTCATTTCTATGGCAGGTTGTTCACCTGACGGGTTAATTGGTAGCGACGGGCTTATAGAAATTAAATGCCCCAACCCTGAAAACCATTTAGAGCATTTTATTAATGATGGCAAAGATTTAATAAGTCGTTATTATGCTCAAGTTCAATGGCAAATGGCTTGCTGTGGTGTTGATAGAAAATGGTGCGACTTAGTTTCTTTTGATCCTGATATTAGCGATGCATTACAGCTTTTTATTACTAGGGTTTTTAGGGACGAGGAATTTATAAAGCAAGCAGAAACGGAAGTCATGGCATTTAATGACGAAATAGATATAATTGTTCAACAACTTAAAGGAAAAGAAAATGGCAGTTAAATATGATGTAATTGCAGGCGGTGAAAAATATGTCGGCACAGACGGCAAAGAAAGACGCAAGAATATTTATTGCGGTGTAGTTATGGAAAATAAATATGGTGGCTTATCTATAAAATTAGAAACGCTACCTGTTAATTTTGACGGCTGGTTAAACACTAGAGAGCCAAAGCCAAGAGAATCTACGGCTAGAAATAACGAGGCTGCACCAGCAAACTTTGACGACATGGAATCTGATGTTCCATTTTAATAACTAAGGGGGATTCGTCCCCCTTTTTTTAAGGAAAAATATGCCAAGAGCTTATGCACCAGCGAATCAAATAACTACAGATGAAGAATTTTTAAAACTTTGGAAAGAATTAAAGTCACCTAAAAAAATGGCGTTAGCTATCGGCTGTGATCTTACTGCTGTTTACAGACGCAGACGCAGTTTAGAGGCTCGTTACGGACTTGATTTAGTTACTAATAGCGAAACCCCAATGATAGAAAGACATTCGGCTAGAATTAATGTTCCTGTTGAAAATGGTGTAGTTTTAGTATTTTCTGATGCACACTTTTGGAACGACAACCCTTCAACAGCTTACAGAGCTTTAATTAAATCTATTGAAGAATTAAAGCCAAAACTTGTAGTATGTAATGGTGATGCTTTTGATGGCGCTAATATATCTCGTCATGGTCGTATTGGTTTCCTTGAAAATAGACCTGATGTTTATCAAGAATTAGAAGCCTGCAAAACAATGCTAGGCGGCATTGAAGATGCTTGCAAAAAGATTAAACCTAGCCCTATATTGACTTGGACTTTAGGTAATCATGATAGCCGTTTTGAAACTCTGTTAGCGGCGGTAGCCCCGCAGTATGAAAAGATACATGGTTTTCATTTAAAAGACCATTTCCCTGCTTGGAAACCTTGCTGGGCAACATGGGTAAACGATGTATGTATTAAACACAGATGGAAAGGTGGCGTTCATGCTACCCATAACAATACTATGGGCGCTGGCACAAGTATGGTTACAGGACATTTGCACTCTCTTAAAGTCGCTGCTTACACAGACTATACAGGCACTCGTTATGGTGTCGACACTGGAACTCTTGCTGAAATTGACGGCGAACAGTTTGTTCATTATACTGAAGATAATCCAAAAAATTGGCGAAGTGGTTTTGCTGTTCTTACTTTTTGGAAGGGTAAACTTCTACCACCGGAATTAGTGGAAGTTATTGGTGATGGTCTTGTTGCATTTAGGGGTAAAGCTTATGAAATATAGCGAGGCGGGTAAAGGTTCAGTAGCAAGAAAAACAGATAAAGAAAAGTTTGATGATAATTTTGAAAAGATTTTTGGTAAAAAGAAAAAAGAAATCTATTACGATTCAGATGAAACAACTACCTGGGACGAAGATAAAATAGATATTGTTGGATTGAACGGAAATACAGGCGATCATTATATTAAGTGAATTTGAGCCATTTGGCTCAAAGTGGTGAATAGCGTTCCTCAGAAAATCGGTATTCACATATAGGAAAGGGGCTTAAAATGCCCCTTTTTTATTACTTGTTCATTACATACATAGTTACTTCAAAGCCAAAACGCATTTCTGTTGCTGATGGTTTAGTCCACATAGTGTTTCTCCTAATTTACAAAATATACAAAATGTATATTTTAAGAAACAGTTTCCTACTTTTTGCTAAATAAAACCATCAAGAAAATCATTATTTTAATTTAGAACGAAGCCATTCATAAATTCTAATACAATACCAAATTATTGATAAAACTGCCGCAATAGCTGGTAAAAATTTCATCAATGCGCCAAGAGCCGTAACACCTGAAACTGTATCTAATACATGTTTCGTATGATCTTCCATATTCATTTTCATTTCTTTCCACTAATTAATAAGATGCTTTTCAATAGACATATAAAGACTGTTATCGCTGTATATATAAGCAACAGAGCCATCAGATAATAAAATAACCAAATAATGTTTATTATCATCATAATCAGACCCAATGTCTTTGATTGTTTTATTTTGTAGAAAATCGAAGATGTCATCAATGGTTTCATAGGAGTTTTGCATTTAAACTTTCAATCACTATTTCAGGATCAACAAATTTTTTAGCGTCATGCTCTGTATCTTCCCACCATAAAAATTGATTTTCAACTAAATTATTCCTATCTTTCAATAGGTTAATATTTTCAGGATGTCCAAAGATCAGAGGATCAGAAACCGACCACAATACTATACCATATTTTTTCTTATCCCAAGCAAAATGTTGGAAAAAAGAATCACAGCTTATCCATGTTCTGCACTCATTGACAAGCGTTTCAAGCTCTGCTAAAGATAAATTTTTTCTAAAGTCATCAACTAATTGTTCTTCGCCCTCAACACCAATTTGAACAATTGGCTCTTTGATTAGTCTAATAAGTTCTTTCCAGTAAGGATAATTTTTAGGATTGTTTTTGCCATTCATTAGCTTTTTAGAATAAGGGCTAATAATAATCATAGATACATCTTTCTATAAGCATTTTCCAAGCTGTCTTTCCAACCCCATTGATGCATCTTAATATAAACATTCCATTGGTCTATATTGCCAAACAATTCATAAGCTTCAGCAATTGAACGACCTGGCACTATGTCAGGAAAGCAAGTAAATATTTCTGCATTTTTAATTTCAGGTAATACATGAGTAAAGACTATATGATCGCCCATACCGCCTGTCAATACCACAACAGTTTTGTCGCTGTAATTAATTGTGTTGTTAAATATCTTTTCATCAGCTTCGTAAAGAGCTTGATTAGTTTCACTTCTTATCCCGCCGTTAGGATTCTTTAAATGCCAAGTATTAGCATTAGGAACAACAAGGATTTTATATCCTTTATTAAATAGCCCGTAAGTAAATAAAGTTTCTTCTCTATGCGCTACTCTTGATAATGCTAAATTGTAATCATGCACCCCAGCTCTATAAAGAAAAGAACAGTGAAGATGCTCAACCTCTTTGACTTTGTTAATAAAAGACCATTGAATGTTAGGCTCTATATTGATATGTTCTATTTTGCCTGTGCATTTAGAAGTATCAGGATTGTCAGGCAAAGTAATAATTGCACCGCCAACAGCGCCTACATTTTTATGAGTGTAATTAAAAAGAGTTTGTAAGACATGCGGTTCGGGTATTGCATCATCATCCACTCGCCACACCCAATCATATCCCATAATGTTAGCCATTTGATGAATATAGTGCTGACCTTTTTTACCTGCAAATATCCATTCCCAAGCAATGCCTTTAATAGTAAGCATTTGAAAAAAATGACTATAGATAAGCTCATTTCGCATATCCTGTGGCTCGTCATTGTCGTCACAAATAATTAACTTATCAACCTTTTTAGTTTGATTAATTATGGCATTTAAAGTTAAGGGAAGTGTTGTGTGATAACGACCTCTTGTCGCTACCGAGCAAAGAACCTTATTCACTATCCCACCTCATAATCATAAGGTTACATCTATTGCTTTCATTAATTTCAGCAGGTTCTTTTGAAATATAACCTTCCTCATTAATAAATTCATATTTAAAGTCGGGAAAATGTGATTCATTTAAACCATGAAGCTTGTGATGTTCGCCCCAAAATCCAACAGGCTCATTATGCGGAGTAGTAAGAAGAAGTCTTTTGCAATGCTGTTTAAGTTTTTGTGCTATCTCAAGCCCATTTTCAATATGCTCAATAAACTCAAACGCGATTATGGTATCGTATTGTTCAAAAGGGTAGGCATTGGCATCAGCATAAATAAAAGACGCGTTAGAACCCCATTGCTGTTCGTTTGCAACACCAATAATAACAGGATCGTAATCTAAACCTATATAACTTGCATCATTTGGAAGAAATTGAGAGCCGTAACCTGTAGAACAACCAATCTCTAAAACATTTCTGCCTAAAAGATTGCGGTTAGCCCAAAGATAACGAGTGGCTTCTCTAGGAAAGACTGGATCGCCTTTTAGAAAAACCGCTCGCTCGTAATTGTTTGTAAGCAAATATCTGTAATGATTTTGGTCATGCTCTTTAAAGTATGCCAAAGCATCTTGTGTTATCTTGTCCATGTTAATCCTTTATATTGGATATATTGCTGATACCCTGTCGTTTAATGTTAATGCAGTTGTTGTAAATGTAGTGCCACCGCTAACTGTGCAATCAGTTCCATTAACTAATTCTATACCATTAACTGATACTTGAATTTTATTTGCAGTATAAGTATTAGTTGTTGTAAATGATGTTTGAGCAGCCGTAGCAGTATAAACATCATAAATCATTTTAGTTACAATGCTTGGTGCAGCGCCACTGTAGCCTGATATGCCGCTTGCGCCTGAAAATCCGCTTATACCTGATCCACTAAAGCCTGAGTATCCACTGATTCCGCTGAACCCACTAAATCCGCTTGCACCAACCGCGCCACTAAATCCACTGAATCCGCTAGTGCCTATTCCACTATATCCTGAATAACCTGATATACCTGAACCTGAATAACCTGATATACCGCTTCCACTGTATCCACTAAATCCACTGTAGCCACTGATTCCTGAAAAACCACTTGCGCCTACTTCACCTGAATATCCGCTGAATCCTGAAGCTCCATTTGCTCCACTGAATCCACTGATTCCTGAGAATCCGTTTATTCCTGAGTAGCCACTAATACCGCTACCTGAATATCCTGAGTAGCCACTAATGCCTGAGCCTGAGAAACCTGAATAGCCTGAGATACCTGATGCCCCATTTGTTCCGTCAATTCCGCTATATCCGCTGATGCCTGAAAAACCGCTGATACCAACTGCACCACTGTATCCTGAATATCCACTGATTCCCTGTGCGCCACTAAAGCCTGATATTCCGCTTGCACCATTTATGCCGCTAAAACCTGACCAGCCTGACACACCACTTCCTGAATATCCACTGTATCCGCTTGTGCCACTAGCCCCAACCGCACCGCTGTAACCGCTGTATCCACTTGTGCTTGCACCGCTCATTCCGCTGAATCCGCTAAAACCACTATATCCACTAAAACCTGATACGCCTGATACACCATTAACAAGCGCTAAAATTAAATTATGATTGTTTGCAAAGTTTGTAGTGCCTGTTCCGCTACTTGATACTAAAGTAACAGGATAAGCCCAATAAGAAGTTGCAGTGCCAGCATTGTAATTAATTGGTGTGCCATTAATTTGCCAAGTTTGAGAATTAATACTTGCGTTTGCATCTTGAACCACAAATTGTTCTGAATTAGTTAATAAAGATAAATAAATATCTATATCAACATTAGTTTCAGTTAAGTGTGAAACATTAACTATAGTTGAGCTTGCTTGAGTTGCGTTGTTCCAACCAACCGCGCCATCGCCTGGATAGCCTGAAGTTGTTCCTGTGTGAGCATGGTATTCAAAATAACTTGATGACTGACCTTGTGCGCCACTAAAGCCTGAGTAACCTGAGTATCCGCTTATTCCTGAGCCACTGTATCCGCTAAACCCACTAGCACCAACTGTTCCGCTGTATCCTGATAGACCTGATGCACCAACAGCTCCACTGTATCCGCTAAATCCTGAAATACCTTGTGAGCCATTTTGACCTGAATATCCGCTTAAACCATTTACACCGCTGTATCCGCTGTAACCGCTAAATCCGCTACCTGAATATCCGCTGAAACCACTGTATCCTGATGTTCCTGACGCGCCAACAGAACCGCCTGCACCACTATATCCACTGAATCCGCTAGTGCCTTGTGTTCCAACAGCTCCACTGTAACCTGAAAATCCGCTGATGCCTTGCGATCCGTTTTGTCCGCTGTATCCGCTCAATCCGTTTATGCCTGAATAACCTGACCAACCGCTTATGCCTGATCCTGAATATCCGCTTGTGCCGCTGAATCCACTAATTCCTGAAAATCCGCTAGCGCCTACTGCGCCTGAAAATCCGCTTGCGCCCTGTGCGCCGCTAAACCCACTGATTCCTTGTGGACCTGTTGCACCGCTGTATCCTGATATGCCACTGCCTGAATAACCTGAATATCCGCTTGTTCCTGATGCGCCAGCACTTCCGTTTGTGCCGCTGTATCCGCTGTAGCCACTGTATCCACTTCTTCCGCTGTATCCTGATACACCGCTTTGTGCTGTGCCATCAATGCCGCTATATCCGCTATAGCCACTGTATCCGCTAACACCTACACCACTATAACCTGAATAACCTGAATAACCTGATGTGCCTGAACTTCCAATAATCCCACGATCAACAGTTAATGTTAATTCTGCCGCTGATTGAATTTGTGCGTTAATAATAGCCATTTTAGTTTATCACTCCGTCTGATCTTACTAGGAATAGTAAGAATACAATTAAATCCTGTGCTGGTGTTGTGCCACTTGCAGGGTATGAAATTTTAATACGACCTGAAAATCCTACAGGATCAGCAGCGTTAATATCTAATTGAGTATCGCTTGCTATAAAGCCCCAAGCATTGTCATCAATGACTAATGTAAATTGACCTGAAGCATTTACTCTGTTTGTGATAGTAAGATTAACTGCGGAAGGAACGCTTACTGTGTAATCGGCTATGTCAAAAGTAAGACCATAACGACTATCATGCACATTAGACAATTGTCTGCGAATGATTGATGCGCTAATTGTTGCGCCAGTTAGGTCAATAGGTAAGTCGGTGGATGTTTGGGTAAGTGTTAGATTCCAGTAGGTAGCTTGATTATATACAAGTTCACCTGCAATAATCTGATTGTCAAATCCTGAAACTTGACGGAGTGTGTTTTTATTAAAGATAGCCATTTTTTTTCCTTACAAGGTTAATGACGCAAGCATCTTTCTGACGCAATGCGATGGTCTTATCTTATTGAATGGTTAATTATACCTTATTTGAATAAATAACAAATAAAGTATGTTTAATTTCTTTAAAATATTGTTTTATTTTAATCATAATTTTTTCTATTCCAAAATAGATTTTTATATGACTTTAAAAAAGAAGCATAAAATTTATTAGGCTTTTCCATTTCTTTTTTAGTTATAGCTTTAATATTTGATGACCAATTATCTCTTTTGAAAGGAAATACTGCCATAATAGGTTCGCCAGCTTTAACTATAAATGATTCATTAGATATTAAAACGCCTGGAAAATTAATAGGGTTAAAATCATATTTATCAGTATCAACAATAGCTGGAAATAATTGATATCTATTTTCCATAAAATATTCAGGTTGATAAAATAAACAAGAATATCCTTTTGGAGTTTTAATTGCCCATGGATTCATAAATTTTATATATTGATTTTTAAATCCATGCATTTTTACAGGACATTGAGAATGTCCATGAGTTTCAACTGATGTTCCTTCAGAGCGCCACCAAAATATTTTTGTATCAGTTTCTTGTATATATTCAGGTGTAATTAATAAATCAGCATGAGCTATTAAAATGTATCCACTTGTAATGTAATCACGAACAGGAATACAACCTTTAATAGAAAATGGTGTTTTAGATTCCATTTGCACCATTTTTTTTGCATCTAAACCCATGCCTTCAACATTTAAAGGTAATTTTTTATACCATTCAGGTATCATTTTTTTGGCTGGAATAGGTTTAAAATATTCCAAAGCCATAGCATTATTAGTTATAAATTCTATCTTCATCTTATCTTATCCTTATTTTATATTATTTTAATTGAGCTATTTGATACTGTAATGCTTGTAATTGAGCAAGTAAATCATCTTTTGTTGATTCAACAATAGGTTCTGAATTAGTTTGTGTTAATTCAATAAATGCTCCATTTTTGTAAGCCCATCCCATACCTGGATAGCTCTCACCTTTTTCTAATGATAATGGTAATATAGGTTGCTCAATCCAATTTGATTCAGGTATAAAATCATCTTCAGCAATAATATCATTATCAACAATTTCATTTACAATAACTAAATATCTTTTCATAATTTTTCCTTTACCAATTCGTTACAATAATTCTACCAGCCGCTCCAGCGTTGCCCGCGTTCCAATATGCACCGCCGCCGCCAGGAGCAGAACCAGCAGCATTAGATGATACAGGTGTTCCTGATCCACCAAAAGTTGAAATGCCACCACTACCCCCACCACCACCCCAAACAGAACTTCCAGCAGTTCCAGCTCCACCAACCCAATGATTAATTGTTGCGCCGCTAGTAGCTGCAACATTTTGAACCGCTCCAACGCCATTTACACTAGCTGGATAACCACCTGAAGCAAAATTAACAGTAGATGAGCCACCATTTGCTCTAATATTACTAAATACAGAATGTCCACCAGCCGCACCTGAACCGCCTGTTCCTACAGTTGCAGTTATAGTATTTACATTTCCTATTAAAGCATTAACTGATCCTATATATTCGTTATATCCGCCGCCGCCGCCTTGTGCGCCTGAACTAGCATTTCCACCACCACCACCACCCCATACTTGAACTTTAAAAGTGTTTCCTGTAGGTCTATTCCATGTGCCTGTAGTATTAAATGTTTGAGTATCAACTGTGCCGCCACCCGCATTTGAATTAATTGTAATTGAACCAGAAGCATTAGTAATGCCAATACCTGTTCCGGCAGTAAGAGTTGTAACTGTATATGCTGATCCTGTGCCAATAGGAACTGCGCCAGCCGCAGGTGAAGTAGTAACACCTGTTCCACCATTGGAAATAGGAAGTGTTCCTGTTACCGCAGTTGTTAAGTCCGCTTGTCCTGAAGTATTTACCTTATTGGCAAATTGCGATAGATTGAAGGCTTGTGTCATTTTTTCCCCTTATGCCGCACCTGCGCGAGCGAATGTTTGTTGTTGCAATAAAAATGTATTTGTAGGTGTATTAGTTAAATTATAGCTATTAGTGAATGGACTATAATCCACGCCTGTTTCATATAATACACCATTTGCATATATATTTAAAGCCCCACTTGTAAAGTTAAACGAATACCCTGTTTGTCCTATCACAGAATAAATATTTACATTTTGCATAGTTC
>Ga0114974_10000870_pt1 | contig 24279 bp, 20 predicted proteins | sample S_130206_EF_Meta_FD_87318 | JGI IMG/M metagenome (GOLD analysis project Ga0114974, IMG submission 87318) | Freshwater microbial communities from Lake Simoncouche, Canada to study carbon cycling - S_130206_EF_MetaG | ecosystem: Environmental > Aquatic > Freshwater > Lake | place: Lake... | reverse complement strand
GCTTACTCACGTGAAGAAGACGATGGCGGAGATGAAGCACCGCGGCACCTACAAGAAGGGTGACGGCCTGAAGAAGGTGATCCTCGCGGCGAAGAAGACGTACAAGCACCACGCTGCGTCCAGTGTGAAGCACACTCGCCGCCACCGCAAGAGCCGCAAGTCCTTCTTTTAAGCGAACATAGAACGAACTACAAACAGACTAAGAACAACTAACATACCCATATACACTTTCATACATAGAGGAGTCTGTTCGGTTCCCTGTTTACGAAAGTAAACTTCCTGCCACGATCCGTCGAGTACGTTTATGATCACGTTGCTTGGTATATCCTCCGTTGACTCGGCGACAGGTTTTTCCATGATACGTTGCTTTAGAACACCCACTCTTGTAGTAAGCCACATGATGTGCGTATCCTCGATACGTGCGTAGATGCGAATGCGTTTTTACCGCGAGACGTTTCAGCAGACCGTACATCCAATGCATGTAGTCAGACCTAGAACCCAGTGCTGGCGGATGAGAGTCAGCATACTTAACGTACGTCTTCCGCAGCTCGGGGAAGGGAAAGGTTGACTTCATCGACATCAGAAACTCCTTCTGGGTGGAGGGTTGGTCCTCATCGGGCTTGTCAGGGTAGTTGAACGCAATTGAAAACAAGAAGTCGCGACCAGGGATCCCAGATGGTTTACTCCGCAACAAGTTCGCATACTTCTCACGCACGTCCTCATAGGTCGGGTCGGGGTCGGGTAGAATGACAGCTGGGTCCGTCTCTGCTTGTACCTTAAGCTTCTCGTTGACTTTGCGATGAATCTCGTAGAGCCACCGCTGGGTGTCACCCTTCAGAGGATGTTCAGTTACAAACTTCGTCGTGCTTTCTCGGCAGAACTTGCACGGCAACACACGGTGCATAAGCGATAGTGTTTTCTCCGCACCGGGCGAGGCGGCGATTAAGTGGAACAGCTCCCACGCACTCGGTCCAAAGAACCGGGTATCCATTATGCGTTCTTCCGAAAAACATTCTAGCTGAATCAATAAATGCTCGATACGAAGGACATCATCATTCTGACGGCGTCGTTTTATCTCGGAAGTGTCGTGGCGGCTTTCTTCAAGTCGCTGAATGACGGTATCCTCGTGCCGCTCCTCGCCCCGGCTGCGGCGGCGGGCAAGGGTGTCTCGACCCTGTCCATCAAGGTCGGCTCGGCGGACCTCAAGGTCGGCAACGTGATCGCTGAGCTGGTGAACCTCATCGTGTCGTTCGTCCTGGTCGTGTTCACGATCGGCCTGCTCCGCACGTATGTCCTCAGCAAGATCGGTGCCCGTCGCGGTGGCAATGAGTAAAAAATAAGAATTGAATACAATGTTCGAAGACACGTACAACTGGATCTCTGAGAAGACATCTTCATTTTGGGCACCGAAGCCGCAGCCTCCGATGACAGCGGGTCGCAGGACCCGTCGCAACCGCGTTAAGCGTCGCCGCACTGGAAGGAAGTCCAACCGCCTCTAGGCATCTTCTTATAAATGTTCTCAAGCTGCTTCCTCAAATCTGCAGTCACAACCTTGCTTGTCGGCTCATTCGTCCGCTTCCACTCAACAAACTCCCTTGAAATCGTTCCCCATGTAATTCCCGCATTCTCCGGCTCACCCGCCGGCGGCTCGGGTACTGCGTGGATCTTCTCACGGATGAACTTGGCGATCACGTCACTGTCCTCCTTGTACTCGCTCGTATACTCCATCACCTTCTCCGGCGGCACAAGCTTACGGAACCCCTTGCCCTTCGTGTAGAGGAAGACCAGGTAACTGAGGAACGCCTCTGCCCACTCCTTGCTCTGAGACTTCTGGACAATCGACTCATCAATCGGCTTCTCATTCGGAAGACGGGGATCAGCTACGAACTTGCTCAGAAAGTTGATGACAACCAACCTACGCCACGTGCCTCCATCCTGCGTATTGATCTTCGGCTTCTCGTTACACGCCAGATTGAAACGGGCCTGGAGATCGAAGTCCAGCATCTGCTTTGAACCAGCATACAGATCGCGGGCAGTGATCTTCTCCGAAGAAGCCAGCTCCTTCATGAGACCTGTGTTAAGAGGCACCTGCTCATCCGGCTCCTGCATCGTCACGAAGCGACGACCCTTCATGCGGACCAGCTCGGGTGCAGCGGCCGCAGACTTGTTACGGGCTTGTGTCAGAAGCGAGATCGGTGCCTTGCACGCATAATCACCCATCGCAGTCGACATCAGGTTCATCAACATCGACTTACCGTTCGAACCTGTTCCTGTGAGAATGTGGAACTTCTGTGCCTCGTTGTTCCCCGAGAGTGACGTTGCGAGGTAAGAGAGGAAATACTCGCGAACATCTGTGTCAGGCAGAACATCGTGTAGGAACTTGTTCAGCTCCTGCCAGCACGGATAGGACTCGTGTGGACGATCGGGGTGATACTCGAGGTTCGTGCAGAATGAAATGTAATCCTCCGGCTTTCCATCGCGGAACTCGAACGTCAGCGTGTCAAAGACACCGTTCGCGAATGCGATGAGGTTCTTGTTCTCATCCACCTTGTTCGCAAACTCCTCATCGAGGAACAGTTCGCGACACTCCTTCATCACGTTCTCCTTGAATCGGGTCATGCGGAGCTGCTTCCGCATGTGTGCGTACGCTTGCTTCTTCTTTTCCGCCTTACAGAAGTCGCATGAACCCGGATCGTGCTTCCCATCTGGACACTGCGGGAATCCATCTGCATTCATCATATTCGTGATTTCGGTCTCCTTCCGGAAGAAGTCACGAAAGACATCGCTCGACAGGCGGCATTGAAGCGAAACACCCTTATCCGTCTCACGCCAGGTGTGACCGGCAAACCAATACCAGGCAGAAGCACTGAACCTAGCACACTTGAACTCGTCCCGGAACTTCGCATGAACGACCTGGGCCATATCGTGTTCAGTCTGCGTGTCCGTTGCCTCATCGAGGAGACGGTCGATATTACGCTTCTCAATCTCGATGTATCCGTTGAGATTGTCCGTACGAGACCAGTGACGGAGGCTGCCTACACCCAGCTTCGCACCGTCATTGCGGAAGTTGAACCCCTGCCACTTCGCCATGGCCTCACGAGGATCATACTTTCCATCCGTTCGCTGTGAGCAGAACTCAAGCCAAAGGTTGTCGAGATCTGGATGGATGTTCTTTAAGCAGTGTCCAACATTCGTCCTCTCATCGTGGCTGTTAAACCGCTCGGCACTCAGGTTGAACACATGTCCCTCGTAATACTTGAGCATCGACTCGGAAAGAGGCTGGAGATAGACTACGCGAGTTGGAGAAGAAGCCCGCGAACTCGGCTCACCACGCTGCGGAGGGCGGCCACGCTGGGGCATGATACCCGGACCACCAGAGATGCGAACCTCTTCCTCCTTCAGTGCATAAGCCTTTCCGAGTTCTGTGAACGGAGTCTCGGAGTTGTTTGGTGCACGAATCGAGAACTTGCGGATGTTCTCCGGCTTGATCTCGCGGTTCACCTCCTCGTCGATCGCAACCGCAATGTCGTTCGGGTCCCACTCGATGGAATACTTCAGCTGATACGGCTGCGGAGTCGCACCCTCGCCTGCAGGCTTCTTCGATCCGAGCAACGCCCACCAGCTCGTGTGGTTAAGCGGGGACTTGTCGTACGTTTCACGCCAGTCCTTCTTCATCTCCAGTCCGGGGAAATAGTCATCCATCTTCGGAAGAAGAGTGTTGCGAATTGCCAGCTCGATGTTGCGGTTGACGCGAACGTCCGGAACGATCAGGTGGATACCTGACTTCGACTCCTTCTTACCGGGGTAGAAGGTCGGCTCCGGCTTCTCCATCACGAAGACATCGGTGATGTCCTTGATCTGAACATAGCGTGCTGCCTCGGACATGTATGCCTTCACGAAGGCGATTGTCATTGCTTGTGTGTGCTTGTGGTCCTCGACATGCCCGTCATACAGGAAGTCAAGATCCACACGGAGAGGACCGATTCTGGTCATCTTCTCCGTGATGGTCAGAGGACCACTATTTGAGATATGATTGCAGTAGAGACGATAGAAATCGTCCATCTTCTCCTCGGGAATCGTATACAAAATTCCATGCCCGAAGAGCTGATGAGTTTCGAGACCGCTTTTGGTCTCGGCACGGTGTGCGTCCAGAAACAGTTGAAGCTTACTGGACTGCATCGTTGATTACTCTCCCGACGAATTATGGCGGCGGCATTCCTTTTGAACGCAAGAAACTGGATTCAGGCAGTGAAAACGAACATCATCTTTTCACGGCAAAAGGTAAGCAAATGAAGTTCTGCACTCAGTGTTCAAATTTCCTCTACGAGATGGTTGAGCATGATAACAAGGCTTACCTGAAGTGTAGGGCTTGCCCCTACGAGGAGGAGGTGACAAAGGAGAATCCGATTGTCTACGAGCATGACCTTCAGCAGGATACCTCTGTACAGTATTCGATCAATCCCTACCTGAAGTACGACCCGACGCTTCCCCGGTTCAAGAACATGACATGTCTGAATCCTACCTGTGCTACACAAGGTAAGGAGTCTGACATTGTTGGAGTGAAGTTAGATTCAGTGAATGTAACCTGGATGTACCAGTGTGCAGTATGTGATGCGATGTGGAAGCAGAACGCTCGGTCCTAGCGTGCAGAACCAGGGAACTGAATGAGATTCGTCTGCGGAACAATCAGTCCACTTGTACCCGATGTGCGAGGCTGAGGTCTATTGACAACACCTCCGAGGACACCGCCACCACTAAGAGTTGCGACCTGAGACAGTGCCTTGGGGTTCGATCGGTTCAGCACAACCGGAAGGGCTGAGACGCGGGCGGGGGCGGCACGTCCACGGGTAACAAAGGACATATCGGAATTCTGCAGCTGGGCATTGATCACTGTCTGACCACCCTGGTTGTAGGGTGTTGTGCGAGTAAGCTTCGGCACAACCTGTGCCTGGGCTTGAAGCTTCAGGAATGTAGTGTAGTCAGACGCGGAACGTGTAGGCATTGTCTATTGCTAACATTTTTCACGTGATGTAGATGCGACCGTTGAAGGGCAGACTCTTCCAGTCGTGGTACCCCGGAATCACGCTCACGGAAGACTCGCGTACAATCGGTGCAATCACCATCTTGTTCGGGGCTACAAAGGTACGCGACTTCTTTTCGGGATCAGTTGTCTGAGTTGCGTTAACCCGTGACAGAGTTGTGAACTCCGATGCTGAACCTTTAATGATCGGCATTTATTGAAAACGAAAGAGTATGTTCCTAGACAAGAGAGAGGCATGTCAACTGACCACCCCGAAGTCAAGCCGGTCTTTCGTTCTGAGGTTGTTGATGCCTTGAAGGTTCCGCGGGTTACCACGCCCTATTTCGGCAAGTATGAGTATGTTGTTCTGATGGCTGCCCGTCAGCAGCAGCTGGCAGAGGGTGCGAAACCACTTGTGAGTCTAGAAGGACTCCGCACAAGTGACCCGCGGTTTCTCGAACAGGTCGTGAAGCGTGAGATTGAGCAGCGAAAGATTCCGTTTCTATTTGAGCGTCATTTCCCGAATGGCACGTCTGAATACTGGTCAGCCCAGGAGCTTGAACTTAGCTGGTAGTTGAGAAGCCCCAAGGGCTTCTCTTACTTCACCGCAATGGCAACCACGATCGCGAGCAGCATCAGAATCAGGGCTTCCGTCCATCCGTGCTGAGATGTGAGCTGACCTGTCCGCAGGATATCGGACAGGCTACCGAAGCCCATGTGAAGTAACGCGAGTGTGACAATCACAATCAACAACCACTTTTTGAATGAACTCATTTGTTAGACCGGACCAGAAAGTTTCGCAAGGTCATCCTGTGACGGCGGGAATAACAGGGTAGGTTTCAGACTCTCCTTTCCAACCATCATCGTGGGCGGGTCAGAGTGAAGGGTTCCCATCGCCATGTCAACATCGACCGAGTCAGTAAACCGGCTGACGTCTTCGGAGTTCGAAGCGACAAAGTCGGGCTTCGGAGGGTTGAGGAATAGAACTAATGCAATGACTACAAACGCCGCTGCAATCCAGTAGAGTGTCTTGACTTTCATTGTTCTACGCTGCGAAAAACGAACCGTGAAACTCATATAAGAAGAGAGCAATGGATTTCCCAATTCCCGTGCGTTGCTATACCTGCAATCTCCCGATCGCTGGAAAGTGGAAGGAGTTTCTTCGCCTGGTCAAGGAGTATCGCCGTGAAGATGGACGTCCGAACTCTGAGCTGATGTATCTTACGACGGACACGAAGGTGACGGCAGAAGGCAGGGCGATGAATGACCTAGGATTGACACGTGAATGTTGTCGTCGTCATTTGCTCACGCACCCCGGGTTGTAAATGAATCTCCTTCTAAGAACAAGTATGTCGTGTAGCGAGTATCTCACGAGGCAACAGTTACGTCTTCCAAAATATGTCGACACTCGTCCCAGAATGACGTGTGGTCAGATGACCGAAATCAAGAGGCAGCAGGCGTCTGCTGTCTACGAACAATTTTTACCTGCGACTGCATGTGCGGCGACACTGAATGCCCCCGGTAATGCCACATCTAAGACGATCTCGGGAGGTCACCGCGTGAAGGATGCGTCTGCTTACGTGTCGCACGCATCGGCGAACGCGACTGCTATGATGCTGAAGCCTGCAAACGTGAAGGATGCCCAGATCCAGGCAACATGCTATGGACCAATTGCCAACTTTAACGGTTCAGGTCAGTCGCTCGAGCAGATCCGCGAACTCAATGACACGATCAAGATGTCAACACTTCTGTCAACAACCGACCCTAACTATCGCAAGGAGGACATCGTCTACAAGGCCCGTCAGTCGATCAACAACTGTTGCCAGATGTGTGGCAAGGTCAACTTTGCATCAGCATGTGCATGTACGGGTCTTTCTCCAGGTGCGATCAACTCGGCGACTGGAGGACCTGCTTGGAAGAACACTTACATATATCCTCGTACTGTCACATAATGCTGACAGTCTACCTGTATAACGCCCCCAAACCACCGGATTGCTTTGATTTGTCACTAGAGAAGCTGGATGAACTGGCTGACAAGGCACTTGCGATCTTTTCCCATCACAAGACAGCTACCATTTGGCTAGGCTATCTCGAAGGATGGATGCTGACTCCCATGGACGAGACACGCTTACGTATCGTGATTCGAATGTTCCCGTGTCACGTCGTGTCTCGTGAACCCATGTCATTTTCACAGGCTTGGAAAAACGAAATTGATGTCATTCACGTGAGAGAGACCAATGGATCCGCCGACGCTAACAACGATGGTGGTGTTGTACAACGTAAACGTCCGATTGAACACGAACCTCCTTCTGGAATCCCTCCCATTGACGGAGTCGATCATCAAGATCGAGAAACAGGGTGTTCCGTCTAGGGGATCTTCGCGTCGTGATCTGATTAAGCGTCGTGCAAAGAAAGCCCCGGCAAAGCGAACAACTGGGTTCGGTCATAATTCGATTACGCTTGTCAGTCTTGATGATGGCGGTGGGGCATTGAAACAGAAGGAGATTACGGTCAAGATCTTCCAGAACGGCGTGTTTCACATCACGGGCGTTCTGGATGAGAGGTATGATCGTTCGGTCATGGCTCGGTTGAGGCAGCATATTCTGGCTACCTGTCCGCAAGCAGTTGGAGTTCCGGATGACGTAGCCCCGATTCACGCATGGACGCAGGAGACGCGAAGGGTTGTTCTCATGAATTACAAGACGAGGTTACAGGAGATTACGAGTTTATCAAGGGAGACACTTTACGCATCTCTACGCAAATCGGGGGTACGAACAGAATACGAACCAGCAGTGTATCCGGCAGTCAAGATCTACTTTCCAGATGCGAAGTGGATTGCGAAGGTGTTCAGGACTGGAAACATCATCCTGACGGGAATGACCACGCAAGAAGAGTGTGGGAAGTTGATGACTGCGTTACAACCGCTTATACATTCTATTCATAATCATGAAAATGGCAGCCCGAGAGCTTACTCCGACTGAAGTTGCCGAGGGAGAGCGGAACATCTCTGACAAGGAGCTTACCGCGACTGAGATTCAGGCATTGGTTCGCAATATGGACCACTCGAAGAAGAAGTGGCGTCACCTTCGTCAAGAGGAGTTTATGGAGAAGATGAAGACGGAGAACGAGTTTCTCTTTTTCAATTTCCCAAGTCTGTGGCAGATGCACGCAGAAGATCGGCTGGATTCTACCTTTTTTGAGATGCTGGCGTTGAAGCGAAAGATTGAGAAGGGTGAGCTTACAGATGAGCAGGCATCGACTCTCGTCGGACAGCGTCTGTTCCAGAGGTTCGCACCTACGGCGGTGCAGACCACAAGTGCCGGCCCTCCTCCGATGTCCTACGCAGAGTATTACAAGAAGTATGGAGGCGAGTGATTACGGCTGATAGAAGACGAGTACAATACCGGATCCACCACTGGCACCCCCATAGTATCCTGCACCGCCTCCCTTTGCACTGTTTGCAGCCGTTCCAGTACCGCCCCAACCACCTCCGCCCTCTGCATACGTTGTACCGAAGAACGAAATTCCAAGACCCGCACCACTACCAGCGGGTGCACCACCACCGCTATATCCCGTAGCCCATGCGTCGGAACCAGGTCCGCCTGCACCACCACCGCCTGCACCGTCAACGCCGCCCGTACCGCCCGCATTTCCATAATAGGTAACAGTTCCACCTGCAGTATTTGTACCTTGTACAGCTGCACCGCCTGGATTGCTACCGTTTGCAAATGCACCTCCGCCCCCACTTCCTCCGCTAAGACCCCCTATATTTAAGCCGTAATAGCCTCCACCTCCACCTCCGCGAGCAGTGATCACGCCGCTTGAAGGCGTGGTGAATGTCGAATCACCTCCAGTTCCTCCATATGCTGTATAATTAGTTCCCGATCCTCCTCCTCCAATTGAGGTTGAATACGTTCCAGCTGGGAGAGAGTTGAAGAGAACACTAGCAACTCCACCGCCTCCACCGCCTCCACCGTTTTTTCCGTTACCGCCACCATATCCAGCACCGCCTCCACCGCCGATCACAACAACTTGAATCTTAGTACCAGGTGAAAACCCAGAGGGTACCACCAAATTACCCGCCGTTGTAAATTTATGTATGGTATACCCAGACGAGTAGGTAATAGTCCCTCCCGTTGCAGATATACCCGCCCCTCTCTTAATACCCATCATACTCATTGTCCCCATCGTCCCAGCAAAGGGCATTGTCTTTACGCAAAGTTAGTAAAAATACTCAACGCGGTCCAAGTAGATCCTGAATAATAGAGCATGAACGTTTGCGTCGTCACAACGTTGATTGTGGGCGTTGGTGCTGTTGCCGATGGAAAGCGAATCGTCACACCCGTTCCCGCGATCTGAAGAGTGTTGATGTAGTATCCGGTGCCACCTTGAACCAAGTAAAAGACGACCGTGTAATTCCTGTTCGCCGTCGTAGGTAAGTTCGTGATGTTCACAGTCATGTTTCCCGCGAGCGACGTCATATAAAAGATATCACCGCTAGCCCAGTTCGCAGTATACGCTGTTCCTGGACTAGGGGCTGCTACAACAACCTCTTGGATTTCCTGGACACCTAGAATTCCGCTAACACTTGCGTTCCCGGTCACAGCCAATGCAGACCCATCGAACGTTAAATTTCCCTGTCCAATCGCAGTTGACGTCGATGAACCATTTGCAGTCAAGACATAGTTTGTTCCAGGTGTTGTGATGGTTGTGAATCCTGGTCCGGTCCACCCAGTTGGTCCACCCGGTAACCCAGCTATCCCCTGTATTCCAACAGGTCCCTGAAGTCCGGTCGGGCCGACTATGCCCTGTAGACCTTGTATACCCTGTAGACCCTGTATACCTTGCGGTCCAGTTGACATCCTTATCTATACATAGTAATAAATGGACGAAAGTGGACCGACTGGACCGATTGAGAGTGTGGACGCAACTGGACCTACTGGACCTGTCGAGACTGTGGAGGCAACTGGACCTACTGGACCCACTGGACCGGAGAGTGTGGAGGCAACTGGACCCACCGGAATTGAGAGTGTGGAGGCAACTGGACCCACTGGACCGATCGACATCATGACCCTCTTCCCCAACGCACAGACGGGTACAGTCGAGGCACCCACTATCGTCACGATGGAGGAGTTGATGGCCAGTCACGCAGTCATCGTGGAGAAGGAGTCAGTCGACCGCACATCCCTGAACGCCCTCGTGAACCCCACACGTGAGCAGTACCGCCCTCATCTGTTCCAGTGGGCTGCCGCTGGGTTTCCTGGTATCTACGTGGTTCAATCGTTCTCCGTCACACCCCCTGACCTTTGTGCCGATGGAGTGAGGCGTGATGTGAATGCATATATTAGTTACCTTACGGGAACAGACATGGGAGCCGTCGTGGCCAACATCCAGGCCCTCGTCACGGGCATTGTCGTGTCGTTCTCCTTCGAGGGGAATAGCGTGAGGATTCATGTGAGTAAGGCGTAAAGTGGAGTGTAACGGAGCGTGCTTAATATTTATTCAAGAAGGCAGAAAGGCAGCAATTTGATGATGGAAGTTGGGCATATGTATTACTGATAATCAGCATATTAGATGCCCCACCAGGAATTCCATATATATTTCCATTTGGTGCGAGAACAGCACTTGCATAGCCCTGTGTCGATAATGCTGGGCTCAACGAAGATCCACCTGTTCCCCAACTTACTGCGTTAGTGAATGTATTAATAATAAGAATATTAGATGCTCCACCGATTGGCATACCATAGATATTACCATTTGGAGCAAGAACTCCGCAATACATGGTTTGCGTTGATAATGCTGGGCTAAGCGAAGGTCCGCCTGTTCCATACGTAACGGAGTTTGTAGCTGGGTTAATGATCAAAATATTTGATGCACTGTACGGAATTCCATAAATCAATCCATTTGGACCTAATACACATCCAGTATAATTTTGAGTACTTAATGCCGGCGTAAGACTAGGAGTTATATTGCTATATGTGTTAGTGTTCGGATTGATAACTAAAACACTTGTTGTAGCACCATATGGAACAGCATAGATCAGACCATTCGGTGCTAGACATGCACCAATCCATCCTTGTCCACCAGGGAGGGTGATACTGCTAACTGTATTATTTGATGTGTTAACAACCATTGACCGTGCAGCATAGTAAGTGCTATAATAGATATTTCCATTCGGTGCTAATACACCGCCAGCTGTCGTTTGACCACCTGTGTATGTGAAATTGATGTAACTGTATGAATTGTTAGATGGATTCACAATCAGAATGTTACTATCTCCACCAAAGTACAAGTACCCATTTGGAGCTAAGACACCACCACGTTGTCCGGCAGCAGTAGAAAGTGTAACCGAACTTGTCGTGTTTGTTGCTATGTTGTAAATCATTAGATTGGTCGACGACACCGCATAAACACAGTTATTTGGTCCTAATACTCCACCATTTCCACCTGGTGCCGCAGCTCCATAGGATAATGTCGGAATCACGGTAGCATTTGTGGGATTATTCGCAGCAGCCAACCTCTGCAAATAAGGCTGCCAATCACGAGTCCAGTTTCCGGGGGTCACTTCTTGAAACTGGGGAGGTTGTGACGTAGAAGGCGGTATGGATTTGAAGGGGTGTGTCGTGACGTTGCTAATGCCCCACTTGGACATCAGGTAGTTTTCAACGGATTGGCGTTGGAGGGTGGTTAACGAACCAAAATAAACTACAACTTCTCCGAAATTACCCGTCCAATATGCAGCATCGCTGGTATTTCCATAATCTGCAAGATAGCCAATACCCCAATTAGAAATGTTAAAGGTGCCCGAAGAAGCAACCGATGCTGGACTTCCTCCATTCAAATAAAAGTTATTAGAGGAGCCAGTATACTCTGCTTCAAATAGATAGTTTGTTCCATAGGATATTGATTTGGAAGCCTGATCGCCTGCACGAAATGACTCAATAACTGCGTTGGTTGTTTGCAAGAGTATAGGAATCACCTGTGAGGAACTTACATAGTCATAGGTTCCGGGAACTGAAAAGCTCACAAGACGTCTATAGGCGTTTGCTGTTGATGTCGCTGATCCTACAGCAAATACAATAAGGTTTGAACCTGTGTATGCTGAAGTAAAGTTACCTCGAATCCACGACGAGCCAGTGAAGCTTATTCCAGGTGTTCCATTGATTTGAGTTGCACTATAGGTGGGTAATGTAGAAGAAAGAGTAGTTGTTAGCTTGTTCGGTGATTTATCTGTGATACTGGTCACAGTAGAACCACTTGTAACAGTGCTTGGATCGGATACATCCAACCACAACGCACATCCAGGAATATTCAGGGGCGACAATGTCTTACCCGGCAAGTTGTTCAAGAGTCCCCACTTGGCCGCTAGGTAGCCTTCGACTTGTTGGCGTTGGGTGGTGGACAGATTCGAACTATAAATCAGAATCTCAGAAACTGAACCATTGAAGTAGTTCGTTGGTCCACCGACGTAGAGTCCGGTTGCAGCCAGCGTGGTTCCAGCTAGGGTGGTTTCTGTCGAACCGTTGATGAAGGGTGAAAAGGTGGATGGAGTGTACGTCGCACTGACCAACACAGTTGAGGATGCGGCTACGTTCGGAGATAATGCCCCCGTATTCGCAACTACAGATCGTGCGGACACAAATTTACTCGAACCATAAACTCCTAACATCGGATACCCACCGCTCCCATACACAACATTCATATACGCAGTCGACGCCGGAGCTGTGGTATTCGAATACACTGCGAACATGGAGTAGTTGGAACTAGGAAATACGAATGTAGTGTTTGAAAAGGCTTGCGTGCTTCCGTTGAAGGTCATGTTGCTTCCCGATACTGTTGCGGTTCCAGTCATGGTGTTTCCGAGTCCAGACTTATCTGTCCATGAGGTAACAGTGGTTGTGGAGTTCATCGTAGACGAATCCGCCGCATCCAACCAAAGGGTGCATCCAGGAATATCCGTAGGTCCAAACGGCCTCGAGAACGCTGGAAGAGAATAGAAGGGGTGGGTTGCGGGAAGACTCGGCTTGATGCCCCACTTCCAGGCTAAGTACCCTTCAACGGATTGGCGTTGGGTGGAGGTTAGCGTTGCAGAATAAACCAGGATCTCAGAAATTGAACCGCTGAAGTAGTTCGTTGGTCCACCGACATAGAGTCCGGTTGCAGCCAATGTGGTTCCAGCTAGGGTGGTTTCTGCAGAACCGTTAATGAATGGAGAGAAAGTGGAGGGAGTGTACGTCGCACTGACCAAAACATTCGAAGCAGCTACGTTCGGAGATAATGCCCCCGTATTCGCAACTACAGATCGGGCAGATACAAATTTGCTAGAACCGTAAACGCCCACCATCGGATACCCACCGCTCCCATAGACAACGTTCATATACGAAGTAGCACCTGGTGCCGTTGTATTCGAATACACCGCGAACATGGAATACGCGTTCGAAGGAAATACGAACGTAGTGTTTGAAAAAGCCTGATTCGTTCCATTAAACGTCATAGTTCCAGCCGAATACGTAGCGGTTCCAGTAACAGTGTATCCTTGACCCGATTTATCAGTCCATGACGTCACAGTTGGCGTTGAGTTCATAGTTGCAGTGTCTGCCCCATCCAACCACAACGCACACCCCACAATACTTCGTGGGTCAAACCCGGAGATGCTTTTGGAGGTCGCCAACATTGTATACTTAGAACAAAACATACCCTAAAACTGAACTAGGATACGTCACCATCATCGTCAAGGAGTTCGCGGGTGGAATCGTGACCGGGTTTGTGGGGTAGGTGGTTCCCGATGTGGTGTAGGTGAAGGTGATCGACAGGTATCCTGCGGTGTTGTTGCGGAACACCCAATACGCGTTCGAGTCCGTCGATCCAGTCACCGTTGGAAGTGTGATGCCGGTCAATGCAGATGTAGTGATATTGAAATGAGTACCGTACGTGTTGGCGTTGATCGTCAGCGATGTTCCAGATGATACGTTAGAGTACGTTGGACGATAGCCGTTGCGAATGGTCACACCGCCATTCACATCGAGGGCTGTTGCAGGGGTCGTGGTCTGGATTCCCAAGTTGCTGCTGTTGCTGAAGAACAAGTTTGAACTGCCCTGAAGACCTGTTGACGTTCCCATGGCGAACAATACAGCACCTGCATTGGAATAGGTGGAAATGGCCGACCCACCGGACAACTGAACGCCGTTCACAAAATAGCCACCTGCTACGTTCACTGACCCAGAAGTTGTGCTACCCGTTGTTGCGGCGCCCACTGTGAGAATGCTGTTGGAGAGTGTTGAGCCGCCAATCGAGTTTGAGGTTGTGGATGTCGTGGTCACGTTCCCAGTCACAGCCAGAGTAGACCCGTTGAACGTCAAATTGGAATTAGCGACTGCCGCATTGGAAGATGTGGAACTTGCAGTGGTCAGAACGTAGTTGGTTCCGGGCGTTGTGATGGTCGTGAATCCGGGTCCGGTTGGACCTGTGGTTCCAGCCACACCGGTTGGACCTGTGGTTCCAGCCACACCGGTTGGACCGGTAGCCCCAGTCGGACCCTGTCCACGGATTGATGTAAATGCGGATCCCGTCCAGTAGATGTTGACGGAGGTTCCAGCGTTCAGTGTGATGGTAGACCCCAGACCAGAGCCAGACGTGTAGGTAACCGAAATGGTCAAGTTCGATGCGGTTGAATTTGCGAGCGTCCAGAACACGCCGGGTGAGGATGAGGTATATGTCGGTAAGGTCAGTGCGTTGAACCCGGTGTTCGTGATGGTATACAGTGCTGCAGAATTCGTGCTGGGAGATGGTGTTGTTGGCGTGGGAATCGTCAAGGACGTTCCGCTGACGGTAATCATGTTCGTTCGCCATTCAGTTGGGCCTGTGATGCGGAAGTTGTTGTTCGGTGCGACTTGGATGTTTCCTGTTACGTCGACCGTTAGATTTCCGACACTTGTGGTTCCAGCCGATGGAGTTGCGGAGTAGTATGGATGTGTATTCGGAAGACTTGCTTGAAGTCCCCACTTCCAGGCCAGGTATCCCTCAATCAGCTGTCGGTTGGATAAGGACAACCCGGTATTGAAGGCAACCAACTCAGCCAAATACGAGGGATAGGAATTCGTGGACGTTCCACCTTGACCATTAATGAACAGAGGTGCGGTCACCGCAGTTGTTCCGGACTGAACTGTTCCAGACGCGGCAAGGGTTCCATTGGTGTAGACCGCCATCGTAGAAGACTGCGATGGATCTGGATTGATTGCTTCTAACAACTGCCATGTATTGGTAGTTGTTAGATTTGTTGACCCTACACTGGTCGCCATTGTTTTAGATAAGGACAATTAATAGCTATTAAAGTACATTTATGCAGTGTACGTACAAGTACCCGATGTGAACTTTAGAATTGTATTTGCTCCACTTGTTGTTATTATTACAGACCCACTTGTTATCCCACTGTAAACACTCGTAGGAACGGAGAAGATCACTACGCCCGAGCCTCCTGCGGCCGAGTTACCTGATTGACCGGATGCTCCCCAGCCACCACCGCCGCCTCCAGTATTTGCAGTACCACTTGTTGCAGCAACTGTTGAAGGAATAGAATCGTTGAAGAATCCACCAGTTCCGCCACCACCCAACCCTCCAGACCCATTGCCCTTATAAGGACCGTTGTTTCCTTGTCCACCACCGCCGCCGCCATAATAGACAGCTGATCCTGTGATTGATGAGGAGATACCGTCGCCGCCATTTGGCACGGTGTAAACAACTGTGCTGTATGGACTTCCAGCTCCACCAGCTCCACCACCACCTCCACCCCCACGTCCTCCACCAGTTGATGTAACAGAACCACCAGCATTTCCCTGTCCACTTGTTCTAGAACCTCCAGCAATCGTTCCATTATAATTCCAAAATGCCGAACCACCACCTGATCCGCCTGTTGAACCAGTTGAAGCGTCTCCTGCAGCTCCACCACCACCGCCAATAGCTGTAAGACTAAGTGCTGTTGAATTTGAACCATTACTACCGTAGCCAGCTCCAGTGCCAGAACCTCCAGCTCCAACCACAACAGTATAGGTATTACCAGCATAAATGGAAGTACTACCTGTTAGGACTCCACCACCGCCACCGCCGCCACCTCCAGGGTTTCCACCTGAGCCACCACCACCACCGCCGGCAACTATAAGGTAAGTAACAACTACAAACGGCATAATCCCACTCGTCGCCAACAGCGATGTTCCCACCGAAGTCGTAACGCTCACCGTGTAGTAATAATACGTCCCCGAAACAGGCGAAGAATACGTGAACGTCGCGGTAGGGGCCGTTACCGTACCTGTTCCTCCAGACACAGCTGCACCGCCCGTATAAGAGTAAATCGAGTTGGAGTAGAGACTGTAGAAATAAGTTGACGCACCGGTGTACGCAGACCATGCACCGACCACTGTAGTTCCCGACTGTGAGAACGTCAATCCGCTTGGGGCTGGGATGTTTGTGCGGATGAGGAAGTTGGAGATTCCAGACTCGACTAAGAATCCGGGATAGAGCGATGAGTTGCTCGATTGTTCAATGGGTGGACCGTTAGTAGCCTGTCCGTTCGGGTAATAAACCATAAACACGCTCATCTGTGGCGAAAGGACGAACGACGGAACTGTTACGCCGCCTCCAGTCGCGAACTGGATCACTCCAAGAGTGTTCTTAACGTTGGGGGCATAGACTGGAGTCCCGAAGTTGGTGGCTGTATACAGACTGGTCGATTTATCCCTCCATGTCGCGAGATTTGATACACTGCTGAACGTCATGGTCGATGTATCCGCACCATCTAGCCATAACGTGCAGCCGCTGACCGATGTGGGTGCAAACGGAGCCGTGTACGTCAACCCTACGTTGCACACGTTCGTGATCGAGTTGTTGCACATGTTCTGCGACGCATTGAGAGTGAGGGTTGACCCCGAGAAGGTCATGTTCGAGTTTCCAAACAGGCCCGTACCACCTGTTGCAACTGTGATCACGCTTCCCCATCCGGTGGATCCGGTAATTGACACTGAACCTCCTCCACCAACCCCTGCCGGACCGGTCGGTCCAGTCACGACAGATGCGGGTCCGGTTGGACCTGTTCCAACGGGTCCGGTATTTCCAGTCGGGCCAGCAACCGTCGATTGAGGTCCAGTCGGTCCAGTAAATCCAGTGAAACCGGTAAAGCCAACCGGACCCGTGAACCCAGTGAATCCAGTGAAGCCGGTGAATCCGGTGATTCCACTGGGTCCTGTGGCACCTATGGTTCCAGCTGGTCCAGTGACTCCGGTAAACCCGGTAAAGCCAGTCACCCCGATAGGTCCAGTCATCCCTGTGGGCCCAGTAAACCCAGTCGATCCAGTCCATCCGGTCCATCCCTGTATGCCCTGCAGCCCCTGTATACCCTGTGGCCCAGTCGAGCCAGCTGTGCCCTGTATGCCAGCATTTCCCTGGAATCCCTGTACACCCTGTGGTCCGGTTGACCCATATCCCGCGGGTCCCGTGGGTCCAGTTCCACCAGGTGTTCCAACTCCGGTCGGACCCGTGGGACCTGTTGAACCGAATCCCGTGGGTCCAGTAGGCCCTGTGACTGTAGATGCTGCACCCGTGGGGCCAGTTGGACCAGTTGACCCATATCCGGTCGGACCTGTAGGTCCGGTAAACCCAGTAAAGCCGGTGAAGCCACTAGGTCCGGTGATTCCAGTAAAGCCAGCCGGACCCGTGAATCCAGTGAAGCCTGTCGGACCTGTGAATCCAGTGAATCCAGTATACCCCGTAGCACCCGCACCTGTTGGGCCCGTAGATCCGGTTACACCTGTGGGTCCAGTCACGCCCGTCGGTCCTGTTGCACCCGCACCTGTCTGTCCAGTGTACCCCGTGGGTCCAATCGGTCCAGTCACTCCGGTGGGACCAACGGAACCAACCGACACCAGTGTCGTATGAATATGACTGGGAGTGCCATCACGAAGTCCAATCGTCAGCGAACTTCCAACTGGAGTCGTTGCATATAAGCGAACCGTCAAGTTTGTCGTGTAGGTATGTGCAGGGACGTAGAGTGAGTAGGTGTATTGTTGCATGGGCGACGCAGTGTTCACGGCTTCTGCATCGGTAGTCGAACCTGCAGCCACAAGCGTTGCGTTGTCGTAGACGCTAAAATAGAAGGTAGGTGGAGAGGATGGCACACCAGGTGTCGCATACAAATTCATGTCCCACAATCCACCTACGGCAACCGTTCCGGGCAAAGAGGCAGCCGCGATCGTGAACGACGCAACATGGGCATTCAAAGTATTCGCAGGAACCGTAATGTCTACTTGAGTTCCTACATTAAATGATGTTAACAAACTCCCCGACAATGTTGTTGTCCAAGGATTCACTGTTGAAGGATAATCCAGTTGGAGAATCAGACCGCCAGATACACCCGCGATACCTTGCGAACCTGTTGGACCGACTGAACCTGTGGGTCCAGGAAATCCAGCCACGTACGGAAGACTGGACCACGGTGTTACGCCGTCGCCAATCTTGACGTACTCAAACGTCGCCATTACTGTATCGTCGCAAAGAAATCAGAACAAATCTAACTGAACGGAAACATCTTGCGTCGTATTCGAAGCCCCAGCTCCGGTATAGGAAATTCGGAGATGGATGTAATCGCCCGGTGCGAAATTGACCGATGCATCATATTTGGAGAGGTTCGTCACTGCATTCGAAAAGACCAGAGAAAACGCCGTATCTGCAATCGAACCTCCAGCGGGTGTCTTTCGCACCGTGAGAGTTGTCGTATATCCCGTTCCAGGTCCCACTACCAGCGATGCCGTCATTCCGGACAAAATGAGCGGCTGTTGAACACGGTAATACGGAGGAGTTGTAGTCGTGTCTGGATACTGAATGAATTGTCCGCCAGCTGAGTGAATGATTACTGAACCGGGCCATAAATAGGCGGGTGTTCCTGTTCCCGGATTTCCAGATGTATTTAAGGTTCCAATCGCCCCATAGAAGATGGTGGTAGGATAGATGAAGGTCGAGAACCCCTTACCTCCTGCGGTCTTGGTCACCAAGTCTGTTCCTGGACCAACTTGAATTCCCGGTGAAGCCAAATACGTTGGGTTTGTGATGGTCGTAGGGTTTGTTTGCAAAATATCAGAGGCCGTATAGGTTTGCGACCCTGTCGGTTGAACACTTCCGATAGTTGTCGACCGTAACTGGATGGACCCCACATTGTTCGCATCAGCCGTTTCAATACCGACATACGAACCGGCAAACGCAGCGTTGGTCGGTGGGGCTGCGACGTAGACGTTCGTATCTCGCAAGGTTGCGATGTTGCTGTTCGTCACAATGATACCTCGCTTGTTTCCTGACCCGTTGCCGTAGACGTTGATGGTGGAACCCTTGTAGCAGTTGAACGAGAAGGTCGTGAAGGACCCGCCGATTCCGTCAAACTGGACACCGTAGAGATTGTTGGAGGATGTATACGGCATCGCAGCGTTACACAAGCTCAACACGCTCGTTCGAACTTTAGCGGTCACGGTTGCCGTGCTATTGAAATACAGACCTACTAGGTTGTTTGACCCAGCATACGAGGAACTCCCTAGCACCATGTTCAAATCTTCCATGCGAGTGTTCGCTCCAATGTAGAACAGTGCCGTATTTTGCGAAGGATTGGAGCATTGGATTGTACAGGTTTGAAGACTGATTCCACGCAAGGCAGTTGTCGCGGGAAGTTGGAGTAACGGATAGATCGTAGCACCCTTGCTGTCCGTGATGGTTCCGTTGGTGCCTGTAGGCGAGATATTGTAGACTCCAGGAAGAACCCAGATGGTCGTGTTTGAGTTTTGAGGTGTTGCGACAGACCCAGTTCCAATGACTGCAGCAATCGCAGCGGGAATGGTCAGAAAGGGTAGGCCACCGATGTACGCTGTCGAATCGTTGCCATAGACTTGATCGACGCGTGCGACATTCCCTAGCTGGGCCGTTGGAATTGAATAGAATGAACCCGACAACTGATACCCAATCTCTCCAGGACCCAGTACATAGGAATTCGTCGGAACAAGAGTCGCGTATCCATGTCCAACGGGACCGGTGGTTCCTGTGATTCCAGTTGGGCCAGTTGGGCCAGTGAATCCAGTAACGCCGGTTGGACCTGTAATTCCCGTGAATCCCGTGAATCCCGTAGGGCCTGTTGTACCGGTGAAGCCTGTGAACCCTGTAGGTCCAGTAAAGCCTGTAAATCCGGTGAATCCAGTAGGTCCGGTAAAGCCAGTGAAACCAGTGAACCCCGTGAACCCGGTTGGACCCGTGAATCCGGTAAAGCCTGTGAATCCAGTAAAGCCAGTAGGACCTGTCATTCCCGTGAACCCGGTGAACCCCGTAGGTCCCGTGAATCCAGTGAATCCGGTTGGGCCTGTAATTCCAGTGAATCCAGTGAATCCAGTTGAACCGGTGAATCCAGTCGAACCCGTGATGCCAGTGAAGCCACTAGGTCCGGTGAAACCTGTGAACCCAGTGAACCCTGTGAATCCGGTGTGACCCGTCATACCCGTGAATCCAGTGAAGCCTGTCGGACCTGTCATGCCCGTGAATCCGGTAAAGCCAGTGAATCCAGTGAATCCGGTAAAGCCGGTGGGACCGGTGATTCCGGTAAATCCGGTAAAGCCAGTAGGTCCAGTCGAACCCGTGATACCAGTAAAGCCAGTAGGTCCAGTAAAGCCAGTGAATCCAGTAAACCCAGTGAATCCAGTTGGGCCGGTAAAGCCGGTCGCACCTGTGAACCCACTTGGACCCGTTCCGAGAGGACCTGTCGGACCCGTGATTCCACTGGGTCCAGTCATACCGGTTGGACCTGTGCCAACTGGACCAGTTGCACCAGTCGGCCCTGTGTATCCTATACCAGTCATTCCAGTGAATCCAGTCGGGCCAATGATTCCAGTTGGACCCGTGAATCCGGTAAAGCCAGTGAATCCCATAGGACCAGTGAAACCGGTGAATCCGGTTGGACCCGTGCGTCCGGTGAATCCGGTCGGACCAGTCTTACCGATATCGACCGCAACCTGCTTGATATTGATCGCAATCGATGGACCTGCAGGAGTCGAACCATGTGCGTCCTTGGCAAAGGCAACTGCACTCACGTTTGCAGACGGCGAATAGGCAGCGATCTCAATGTAATCGCCCACATTGAGGGAGTATAAATAGGGAACGGTGACCAACGATGCTGCAGATAAATTGGGAGGAACAAGAAGACCACCGTTTGTCGAGGGAACATCTACACCATTGACACGTAGCCAAGTGTATGCGTTCGTTGGAGATGCGTTGGAGTTTGCAATCTGAATCGACGTAATGATTTCGTAGATACCTTGTACTTCAATGACGATACGCGTAGTATACGTCGGATGAATATGTGTCCCCTGCTCAAAATACGTCTGATCAAACGGAAAAACAATTGTTGAATTCGTAATGTCAATGCTTGACGAATATCCATAGCTAGATGCAACGTTTGTACCGGATGCCATCGGACCCGTCTGACCCGTGCCGCCGGTTGGACCTATGGTTCCAGTGAAGCCAGTAAATCCAGTTGGCCCCCGCAATCCTCCATAGGGAAGTAAGTTCCAACGAGTCACACCGTCACCAATTTTAAACAGTTCAGTATCAGTTTCAATTCCCATTTCGCCCTCCGCGAGGAGGGTATTGGCCGACGTCCATTGGGACGCCAGACCTCTCCGAAATTGGAGTTGTATAAAAGGCATCTACGCTTATGTCTTTATCAGAAAATGCTGCCACAATCGAGAACGGGTCCCTGATAATAGGTCTGGAAAGGATCGCCTCCATCAAAGACGATCGATGGGGCTGGTCCAACGTAAGGGAGATCTTTCCACAAATGAATCCCATCACCAATCTTCATCTGACCTGTATCGGTTACTACGCTAGGTTCACCCATCGCTAAGATTGCAGTTGATGAAGTCCAAGTAGCCAATGAATCTTTGCGAAGTAAAAACTTGACACTTGTGGATCCACAGTTCATTGTTAACAGACAACAGTTTCTGATGTCCCCGCATCGAGGACCAGATCCCCAGTTCCATCCAGCACCTCGCAGAACTCGTCGGATGATGTCCCTGCGTCGAGGATCGGCTCGCACACTGCCACAACCGCTGCACACACGCGTTCGCACACACCTGACAACGAGAGTTCAAGCACACCGTTGGTGAACCCAGACGTATGCGGAGTTTCACGCAGAACGTACCCAGGGTTACCGTAGTGGGCATTGACAACCGCCCGTCTACGCACCTGTTGCGTAAACATGGACGCATCGCGACCAGATGAAAAAGATCGTTGTTTTCCTACTGAAAGAGGTGGGGGAAACAGGTGCACTTCGGGAGAAAGCGGTGCATTCGCTTGGGCTGTTATGAATAAATTTGCGACGACCAGTGCCATCAACGCACTGGCAATGAAGTTGATGTTCCACATTACTCGAAACCGAGATTAAACCAGCGAACGACCTCCGCTGCATCGCTGTGTCCCTCACCATGCTCATTCATCAGCTTCTCGAAGCGAAACTTGATTGCCTCTGGATTACGCTCGAGACGATCCGCGATCTGCTCGAAGGTCATGCTGTTATGGCGACGAAGGTGTACCATCTTTCGCTCATCCTTAACAGTCCAGCGACGTCCATTGTTTGTGTGCTCAACCACTGTACGCTTGGAACGAGTATGCATCTTGTTGTAAGACGGTCTTTACCGTCGTGCAACGAGATTCGTTTTTGGAGTGCCGCAGGAAGGGATTGAACCTTCGACCTACCGCTGCTTTGCAACTACAAAGCGGGTGCTCTACCACTGAGCTACAACGGCTATACGAGCTGTGGGACTCGAACCCACGCGACTTGCGTCAGCAGATCTTAAGCCTGCCTCCTTAACCACTCGGACAAACTCGTAGATACGCTTAACGGGAATGGAAATCTGACAGTCTACCACTAACTTATAAGCGTTCAGGGGTTTCCCCCACTCTACTCCTTCTTGGCTTCTGTAAACTCATTTCGCAACTTCATCAGGATAACACCCAACATGTTCTTACCCTTCCATTTCTTCGGATCCTTCGCGTCTGCGGTCTCCGATGATGTGCCAATCCCCCAGTATTTGTCACGCGGGTTCGCCTCACCGATCTGACGATCTCCGGTTGCCAGCAGCTTCTCGAGCAGTCCATGCTTCGGGTTGACGAACTTAGCACGAACACCCTTCTCCATGATCTGATCCTTCGCATCATCCCACGTTGCAGCACTGAAGTCCTTCACCTTCTTACCGAGGGATTTGACTGACTTGGCTTCGGTAAACTCCTTGTTACGCGGAGGCTTCAACATCTTCTTCGCAGACTCTGAATCCTTGCCTTCGAACATCATCGCCTTCGACCACTGGAAGTAATGTTCTACCGTAGGGAAGGTTACGCCATCCACTTCGAAGGGTGCGACGAACATATTGCTCATGTAGCGATACTCACCCTTGCTCTCGTCCGCCCCGTAGAAGAGAATCGGTGGGTCAACAGGCGGCTTATCATCAACCTTCTTGATGAGCTTGTGTCGCACGGCCTTCTTCGGTGCCTCGACAGCCACTGGCTCCGGCACGTCTGCAGTAGGCATCTCAATCACTTCGGCCTTCTCTTTTGGGGCTGCACGCTTAAACACGAAGCTGCGGTGAAGGAACGAGAATGCCTGATGTTCCTGTGTCAATGTGATCGCGGTCTGTTTCGCATAATGATCAGAGAACATGGTGGTCGCCACAAGCTCGTATCCAGCTTCGGCCATAAGCTCGGTCACCTTTCCGAAGGGAACAAGTGCTTCATCCATTGCCCTCTCGAAGCTCTCCAGCTTCACTGAAATCATCTGACCGAACTCCTCTCGCCAGGTGTCTCCGTCCGTATAAGCCTTCGTGATCTCACCGAAGACCTGACCATCTGCACGGAACAAGGCACTCTTCTTTCCGAGGAGTGCGGAGTAGACAGATGCCCCGTCCATACAGGTTCCGAAGAACACACCCTTTCCATGATCAGTCAGGTTCTTGAGGAAGATCTTGAATGTCTCCTCAGACGAGCATGCGTAGTGCATCGCCATCTGGCAGGAGATCACGTCGAATTGCTTCAGACCTGCGAACTGTTGGAGATACGGAGTAGGTGCAGTTTCTAGACCTGCGAGGATGCGAATGTACCGATTGTCCTGCTCATAAAGAGGCTGCGTCATATCACCGACAATGAAGAGGGCGGGAGGTAGATGATCAGCCCGGCTATCCTCCTGATAGCGGAGG
>Ga0114974_10000869_pt1 | contig 24280 bp, 38 predicted proteins | sample S_130206_EF_Meta_FD_87318 | JGI IMG/M metagenome (GOLD analysis project Ga0114974, IMG submission 87318) | Freshwater microbial communities from Lake Simoncouche, Canada to study carbon cycling - S_130206_EF_MetaG | ecosystem: Environmental > Aquatic > Freshwater > Lake | place: Lake... | reverse complement strand
TTACCCCTTATTTTTCTTGTCTTACGACTTCCGCCGCGACTTTCTCCGCCCCAGTTCGTATTCTCCACGCGTCTTAAATAGTTCTGCGTGCGCCGACGATTCCACGGCGTGAGCCCATTGCTCCGACGCAGACTTCCAAGATTTACCGCGCGGAATCTTTCTGCTAGCGCATTCATGGTGGGATCAGCTGGCCCCGCCGGCACAGGCACAAAGGGAGTTCCTGTCGGTGCTATTACATTTCTTGCGACAGGCGGGGCCACTGTATTTTCTTGGGCGATGCGTGCCTCTTCAGCAGCAATCGCCCGAGCCCAGTTGTTCGCAATCATAGTGCGCCGCGCCTTGCTTTTACGCAGAGGGCCAGGCTGGTTGCCAAAGCGTAGAGGGTATGAGCGCATAAGCGGCCTTCTAGCTCTGCGAGATGCGAGTCTCAGTGCCGCCGCCGCATTCGGAGAAATATTCTCTTCCGCATCCCTCAGTATAGTTTGGCGCTGCTCATCTAAGGCATCCTTTACGGCCTTAGTCTTGGGTACAGCCTCGGAATCCATCTGCATCTTTAAATATTCAAGGGCTCCTAAATCATTAATGGTCGCGATATGCGCCAATAAGTCCTTTTCTGTACGCGCAGCGATAGCTGTTCCCGCAATACGACGGCTTCTTCTCACCGGCGCAGGTTCAAGCATATTTGCCACAGCAGTCTTCCGCGCCATCTCTTCTATAGCTAAGAAATTCTAAAGACCTAAGCCCAGCTCACTAAGTACCTATAGAATGGACAACGTGGTCCTGTACGATTCCACACAATATAAGACAATGGTTCAGGCCATCACGAGCCCCTCCAAACGCATGAAGATGGTTGAGCAGATTGAGAGCATGGAGTACAAGCGCTATATTCGTCAACAGGCCGAGCAGTATTTCTATTTCATTTCCTATGCGTGGTCCTTTCTGGGCGTCCCCGTCGGATATGTGGTCTCCCAGGTCATCTTTGTTATCGGAATCAAGGGCACGCCGGGCGCAACTGCGGCCATTGCGACGACGCTTACAGCCGCGGGCAGCAATCTTGCGATTGAGGGTGTCAATACGCTTCTATGGAGTGTTCACAGTGTCTTCAACTATGTATCATCGAGTACACATCCTGCGCCCCAGTTTGAACGCTATAAGTTGGCCGCCGTTGCCGGAAATACTGTAAATGGAATGTCCGATATTATCGATATGATTATCCCCAATGATATCAAATTCACTACGATGCTGGGAATGATAGTGGTCTGTACATACCTTCACTATATTATCATTGACTGGGTGAATCGTTCTCGATTTTCTATGAAGCAGGCGATTGGGTAGTGTTGTTGCGCCTAGTAAAATTGTAGCCGGTCCTAAAGACTGAGCTGGGTATAGCCACATGTCCACCCTTCAACGCATTCTCTATAATGGCGTGCCAGTCTGGAAGAACTCGGAGGGGAGTCTATATTATTATGAGACATCGGTCCAGCCAGCAGTGGACCAGCGTATTCTACTCGGAACAGAGGCCGCTGGCCTGCGTCCCGATTGGAAGGAAGTCCTCGAGCCGCGTGTGAAGGCGTATCGAGAGGGTCAAGAGGTTCGGATGCGCGCAACTAAAAAATGAACGGCCGCGCGCCACTCCTCCCAAGTATGCCAAGTCCTGACCAGATTCTTGAACAAGCCCCGAAACAGACAAAGATTGTTCGTGTAGAGGCAAATGTCGTAGCCTATTTCGGCGACCTCTTGATGGCCTGGAAGCGCTCTGTAGCCGCCGCAGCAAGCAAAAAAAATTGAACCGGTGCCCCCATTTTTATTACAGTACGCCATGGAGTTTGACCTTCGCTTTCTTGATGAGAGATCCTACCGCTATATCCAGCGCGGCATTGATGCCGTGAACAAGATTGCGAATTCCTATGACCCTGGCGCGTGGAACTATGTTTCCGATGGCAGCCTCCGTCATGTACACAAGGGGCTTAAAGAGCCAGATATCCTTTCAAAGACTATTCTTGATGAGATGAAGCTCGACGACCATTCTGCGCGTAGCCTCTCTTGGGCTGTCATGAATCTCACTTCGATTTCCAGAAACTATTTGAAGTGGCGGAAGAACTATTTGAGAAATATGGCCGCTATCATCTACGAAAATCTTGATGAGTATATTACGAGTAATATTCCTCATGGGGAGCTCGATGACTCTTCTTCGTGGGAGCTGGCCTTGGCCGCACTCGACAGCAATACGCTCGTCAAGCTACTGATGGATGAGGATGTTCCTGTGGTACAGTATCTTGCAAATATAGAAGATATCTCGCATCTGACGAATCAAGAGGTTCTTACTCTTCTGGAAGGCACCGACTTTCAGAAGGGTGAGAAGAATACTATCGATGAGAACCCTGTTTCGGTTTGTTGTTAACCGCTAAGGCTTTTAACCGCTAAGGCTTTTAACCGCTAAGGCTTTTAACCGCTAACGCTTGCCCTGCGAGGTGCGCCCATAAAGCCCCATCAAATACTGCATCCGCTCGTAGTCACTCTTGAAAATGAGATTGACATCATGGCGTACATTCGGACTACCAGGCAGGCCAGAGATAGAGCTCGCCAGCTCAGCATTTTTTCGCACATAGATACTGTCTGCGGCATTCTGCTCCGCAAGACTTTTAAAGATGAACATAGTGCTAACTGGTATTTGACACGATGTGAGGGAAGCTGACATTCTATATTAGCTCAATCTTTTGGAACCGGAAGCCAGTTTGAAGTAGGATATCGCTGTGCGTGTAAGAACCTGCCTATTGTAAATGAATTCATCTCTTCATTCGTAGAATACGTGTAATATGTCTGTGAGGTATCTCCTTGCGAGCGAATCGTACTAATCCCAATATTATATGCCTGAATACGCTCAAAGGTATTCCAATATGACTGATACGATACCTTAAGAGACTGTGGCACGGCCAAAAAGCCGCTCAAATCAAATGCTATGAACGGCTGCTCCGCACTCATTCTCTACCCTTACGATAGAATGTCGGTAAAGGATGGAGATACATATACCTTACTTATAGGGTCTACATCGAAGACAATCAAGGTTGAGTGTGTTGTCTCACCCGAGAAACTGAAGCAGGGGCTGTCCGGTCGCAAAGAGCTCAAGCAGGGTACAGGAATGCTCTTTATTTTTACGGATCTCATCCCCCATACAATGTGGATGCCGAATATGAATTTCCCCCTCGATGTCGTATGGCTCGATGAACAGCTATCAGTCGTTCATATAAGCTATGGATTGGTGCCGTGCGAGCCGAACGGGCCGTGCGCAAACAGCTCCTCGATCTACTCGACGATGTACGCAATAGAAGTCAATGCCGGCGATGCTGCGGCGCTCGGGTTCCACGCCGGCCAGAATCTGAAAGTCCTAGTCTAGCGTATAGAGATACAGGAGCTTATTCAGCTCGCTAAGCATTTCATCGCGAATATTCACGAGATCCGTATCAGTCGGCTTTAACCGCTTGACCAAAGGTCCCTGGAGATATGAAATACATGCCTTGATAAACTTCGCCGCAGTCTTATCGGCCATATTCTGGATCTTGACCGTGTTCGTGCTCGCAGTAATCTTCGGCCGCCCGTATTTGCCCATATATACTTCTACATAGGTATCTATGGAACCGTCAAGGGCCGATAGTACATCATCGGTGGCCTTGTGCCGGGCGAACTGATTCGTCTGCCAGTGATAGACCTTAATTTGCTCTCGCATTGAAAAGAAAAAATTGATGTCGGCGGCGCTCATGTTAATAGTTACACTACTATACGCGCAGAATGCTTTCCAGCCCTTGTAGCAGCTGCCGTTCCGTTCTCGGGAGCCTCACGCTGCCCCATGTAGTCGAGAACTGTCCTCTACAGAAGATGCGTTACTGCGGAATCTGTGCCGTCTATGGCCACAACCAGCACAACTGTCCCGACCAGGATGCGATGATGGAGCGAGAGCCTCTTTATCTCGAGCAGCTCATTCCCTCCTCAGTTGCCATCGACTACAAGATTCAGTCGAGGACCCCTTTGACGACCCAACCCACGATTCGTGCGGCCCAGAAGCCGATTATGGAGGTTCCTGAGAATGAGGAGGCCATTCGCGCAGCCTTGGTCGCTGCGGGCGAGAAGCCGATGATTTGCCAGCAAAAGGGGAGGCTGGAAAAGAAGGAAATCTTCGAGAACAAGAAGCGCCTCCAGAAAATCGCGGACATTTATGGGCGAAAGCTTGTCTTTGTGAAGGAGACCAAGAAATCTACCGCCTAGGTAGACATGGCTTCACGAAAGGTTCGTAGACGGCAAAAGAAGACGAGAAGTCGCCGCAGAACCCGTCGAATCCATCGCGGGGGAGCCGACGGCTTCAATGACCAGAGGACGGTCGTAGTGGCTCGAACCGACGATATCGACAGTGTGAACACGCTTCAATCCGAGGGCACCTACAGCAAGAGCTTTGGTCCAGATACCCCTGCCTAAAGTTTTTTTACGAAAATAGGTAGGAATGCCGCCGAATACAAAGGGAGGAAAAGGCTACAAGAAGAAGAAGAAGGTGTCGGCGCAGGGGAGCCGCGAACTCGTTCAGATTGTCCGAGAGCCTGGCCAGATGCCCGCACGCGCTTTACGAATGCTCGGGAATCGCCAGGTTCTCTGTTACTGTAATGACGATGTGATTCGCAACTGCCATATTTGTGGCCGCATGAAGGGGCGTCAGTACATTAATGTCGGTGATGTCGTGCTCATCTCGCTGCGAGATTGGTCCACCGGTCCTACTGTGAACCAAAAGGAGATTAAGCTGGGAGATATTATTAATATTTATAGTCGCGAGCACTATTCCAGCCTTCGTAAGGACCCTACTGTGAACAATCGGCTGCTGCTACAGCTCGAGCTCTCGAGTGGTTACACGATGGCCGCACTGGGCGAGGACTGTTCTGGGAATGTGATTGATTTGCCCGAGGATGATGGTATTGAATTTGACGAGGAATCTGATGCAGAAGAGACGGCGCCTGGAGCCCCGGCCACGGCTGCTAGTGAAAAGGAGATTCAATTCGATGACCTGTAAATGCGTCCTATCATATAGAGTAATACGTCAAACTTTTTTAGAGTATGTCGTCTTATTTACCAGATTTAACAGGGGGCGGGGGCTATGGGCCGGCGCCGGCCGAATTCGGAAATGCTGAAGATTCGGCACCCACTTCTGCAATGTTTGATGTGGGCGGACACGGCCAGGCGGCGCCTTATAGTCTTGCTGTAAATGGAATGCTGAGTAAGCAGATTGAAGAGATTCGTGGAAAGGCGACAATGGCACTCAATCTGAGCACAAACTGGAAGCGGCGCTTCCGGGATTTTATGTCAAAGAAGAACAACGACCTGATTGATTTTATCAAGGTTAGTGTGCCGAGCCATCCCGTCTTTGGACGCGGTGAGATTCTTCTTCGCCGTTTCGGGAACCCGCAGTGTACTGTCACGCATCCCAGTGTGCGCGATATGATTCTGGACATTTCGGGTGAGACGTGTCTTGGAGAGATTAATGAGGCGATGACGGCTCTCAGTGGATCGGGGCCGCTGAAGGATTTGGCCGCCCACATAACTCTCCTATACGACCTGTACAAGGAGGCGGGTGAGGCTGCGATGGTGGCCCAGAACAATCTGAAGATGAAGATGGATAAGCTGGACAGACTTCAGGGGAAGCTCGCGAATCTGTTTGAGATAGATGTCAATGACAAGTACGAGCAGCTCATGGCGGCGAATGAAGAGTATCTGAAAAAAGTGTTTGAAGAGGCTGATATTGAGAAGGACTATAAGGATGTTGTAGAGTCCTATAGAAGATTTCTGACGCTGCGGGATGTGGTCTTGACGACGAATGCGTTTTCATTGACGGAGTCGCAGCCGTTGTGTAGCATCTGTGTGGAGGAGCAGGTGTCGCATGCGCTAACTCCGTGCGGCCATACATTTTGCCAGAACTGTATTCGAAAGCATACGAGCAATGCGTGTTTCATTTGTAGGACGAATGTACGAGAAAAGATTCGGCTCTTTTTCGGCTAGACTGGGACAAACCGTACCAAGTTCCGGGACAGAAAGGCCTTTCGCAGCGCTGCTGCTTCATCCCCACTGAGCTCATAGACTTGTACGGCCTTTTCCACGATTTTCCGTGCCATTTCCGACCAGATTAACTCAATAAAGTTTGTGCCGATTCGAAGACGTTCTTCGTTGACAGAGACTGGCTCCATGGGTAGTTACTCGGACAAGCCAAACCATTTCTAAATTTTACCCACCTTATACAGAATGGGAGTAGCATCATCGAAGCCCAAGTACAGGAGACGCGCCACACGCAAGAATAAAAATAATAAGCCCCAATCCAATAAGCCTACAAACAACGCGAACAATATCAATGTCGACAAATATCCGTCGATTCCGCTCAAAAAGATAAAGAAGCTGCTGTGCGACCAACAGCCCGAGAACAAGAATGAAAATGTCAATGCGGATTTCGAGAAGAATAAGGATCTTCTAAAACAAGTGCGCCAGCTGGTGGGGACCCCCAGCGCTTAACCACAAACCACCCGCACATGGCCTTAAGTTTCCCCACAAATACGATGTAAGAAGGGCCCAAAATGATTAGTATAGGTACGCTTACAACGACGGCGACTGTCATGGCCGGCCTCGGCTTTGTGTCACAGTACGCACCCGCAATGAGCATGTTCATTATTTTATTGAAGATGTGCGGGCTGTCGACATTTCGCGTGCGAAGGGATAGGGACCGTGTCAAGGGGATGCTGAAAGTGTTGGACGCGGAGACTAGGTCTTCATCGACGATTTTCGAGTATGGGAAGTCGCGCCCTGGCGGCAGCTTCATTGGTTGGAGATGTTTTGGGTATTACAGTGATGGTGGTGGTCGCGACGAGTCCGAGGGAGAGATTACGATTTTCACGACGGAGTCGTATTTCAAGAAGATTCTCGAGAAGAGCGCTTCCGACTGTAATACGGTCACATTCGAGCATACGGTTGACTATGTTCCAAAGGCGCGACAGGAGGTATCTATTTGGGCGCGCCGTGGGGGCTACGAGAGTCTATTTTACAGTCGTCTGAAAGTGGATTTGTCTATGATTCATCCTATGGGTGACCAGGCCTATATCGTGGAAGACATTCTCGAGAAGTATCGGGCTAGAGAGCGGCTTGTTGTGTTTATTCACGGTGTGACGGGCGCGGGGAAGAGCAGTATTGGGTTGCTGTTGGCCAAGGAGCTGAAGGGCAACTATTGTAATAAATTCAATCCGATTGAGCCTGGCGACAATCTTCAGAATATGATGCGCGATATTGATATTGAGGATGTCGATGAGCGGCCGCCGTTTGTGGTAGTGATGGAAGAAGTCGATACGATGATTGAAACGGTTCATCGGGGCGAAGTGCCGGCGCACAAGAAAGTGACGACGGTGATTCGTAATAAGTCGTCGTATAACACCTTTTTCGACGATATGATTATTTACTCGAAAGTCATCTTTGTCTTGACATCTAATAAGTCGAAGGAGGAGATTGACAAGCTCGATACCTGTTATTTGCGCCAAGGGCGCATTAACGCGTATTATACGATGATGAAGCCACTGGGGATTTAGCAGCAGCACCACCACCGGCCTTTTGGTGCGACGGCGATATAGTGCTTCTGCGACCACTCCGTAAATGTATATTGATTTCCCATACTCTGGTTACATCTGCTACAGATGACGACCAGATTATCCAGAACTGTTGGCCCGCCCTTTGACTCGGGCACATTATGGCCGCATTGAAAGTCGAAGACGGTCACTGTATTACTACACCACGCAGTCCTACATTTGCCTTGGAAGGCGTGGCTCATATCTCTTATCCAAAGCTGTTCTCTCACCGCTTTGGGTATCTTTACTTTCTTTGTCATCCTATGGGACTTCTGTGCGCAGCTTTAGATTAGGTTTGAATAAAAATTGAAGTTCGCCCCCGCATTTTATTCAGTTAAACAAAATGTCTGGCATTGATTCAGAAATTAACTCATTGCGTGAGAGGCTTGCGCTGCTGGAGCAACAAAAGCGATTCGAGGAAATGATTATTTCAGAGAAAAAAGCATTTCCATTGAAAACCCTTGAGAAAATAGTCAATGATACACGAAATGGAATTCCACAGTGTCAAGATTCATGCCCAAGATTCTATCCAAAGATGTATGAACGAGGGAAACTTGAATTTCTTGAGGCTATCTTGGATGCGCTTAAGAATATTCAGGGACGGCTGGATGCGCTTGAACAAGTGCATACGCAAAAAATTGAACCCTCGAGCAGCAGCTGAGTATGTACAATGGAGTCTACACCTCTTCTCACTTTCGGTAAGCATGCGGGGAAGGACTTTGAGCACATTCGTCGCACAGATATCTCCTACTGCAACTGGGTTTTGAAGCAGGTAGGAACGCGGGGTATTATGAAGGAGTTTCAAGATTGGCTGAAGGGTTCTTCAAGAAAGGTCACATGCGAGGCATGTAATGGCACAGGAGTTGCGCACAGCATGTGAAGAGCTTCATATATTTTTACTAAAATTGAACTGGCGGGGCCAGACAGGTCCAGTATCCACCCAGCATGTCATCTATTGACGCCCTTTGTATTGTCGCGAGCTGCGTCGCCAACAGTGGCTTTTGCGCCGAGGCCCTCGCCCTCAGTAAGACCTGTAAGGGTGTTTGGAGTTATGAGCCGCTTTGGGGTGCTATCAAGGACAACTGTGGAACGGAATTTGTACGAACGCGTCTCATGTACTGTGCGCGCTACGGCGATGTAGAGCGCGCAAAGTGGCTGTTGGCGCGAGGTGCGGACATGAGCCGTCAATCGGCGCAGGGTTATACGGCCCTACATTATGCTGCGTATTATGGTCAGAATGAGATGGTGAAGCTGCTCTGTGCCGCAGGAGCTAAACTTGACGCGCAGATTCCTGTGAATGGAAAGACGCCTTTGGGCCTTGCCTCTATGAACAAGCATTTGGAGACTGTGCGCATCTTGTGTGAGGCGGGGCAACAAGGCGACCCGTGTAAGGCCGCCATTTATTATGCGGCAGTTAAGGGCTTTCCTGTCTATCATTCGTACTGTCCTGAGAATGATAATCCAGCGGCAAGGACTATGGAGATTGTGCGCTATCTGTACGAGAAGGGCTACACTGTTGACCAAGATTCGGTTCAGGATATGATGTTTCAGGTCGTGCTTCGAGGCGAGTTCGAGCTGCTCAAACTCTTTGTTAAGAATGGCGTCGACATACATTACAACCATCTTGGAAATCATCTCTTATTTGGTGCTGTTCTTGCTAAAAAGATGGACATCTTCGAGTACCTGGTAGGGCGGACGGTGCCGCTGGAGCACCCCTACTACATCAAACCCCTCTTGATAATAGCAATCGAGAACAAGGACCCTATCATGGTAAGTCGGCTCTGCGAGTTGGGCGTCGATGTAAATGCGGTAGTGGGCACTGTATCGGCCTTTGATATGTGTTATCACATGTATAGGGAATTCTACAAGAGCCCGGCGTTAGTTGATATAGATGAGATGGGCGAGATTCTGCTGTCGTATGGTGCGAAGACATATAAAAACATCAAATAGATGCGCCCCGCTGTAGAGCAGTTTCTACGAAATCCGCACCCTTTTTATGCTATAACGAGGGTAGCGCGTCCTACTGCGGTGGCGCATGTACAGACGGATGGATCCTATCGTTCCGATATGTCACGCACGGCAGTTATCCTGAGAACGACTGCGGCTGAAAACTATACCTTATCCAAGACGTATTTTGAGCACAAGAACTGTACGCACGCGGAATGGTGCTCGGTGCTAGATGGAATCCAATTTAGCATTAAAAAAGACCAAGGGGCGATTGAACTTGAAAATGACTGTATAGGGATTGTGAAGGCGCTCACGACGCGGCGTATGCCGTTGGACAGAAGATCTGCACAGCTGTATACGGCCATCTATAAAGAAATCAGGGGCCTGGACTATTTTGGGATTCGCTGGATTCCGAGAGAAATGAATAAGGCGGATGAGCTATTCAGGCTGTGAGCGATGCTCAAAGAGAAAGTCAATCTTCATCTGAATATCCTTCAGAATAATCATAAGTTCTTTCATCGTAGGCTCAGCTTCGGTGAAAGAAGTTATCTTTTGCTGGATGGGGGGCCTAGAAACAGATTCAGCAGCTGCTATCCTTTTCTCTTTTCTCCTCCTTTCAAGAATATTGTGACTAATCTCTCTACATCGAATGGCATGTTCAATAACCTCTTTTGTAAGGCCTGTGAACTTTTGAATGTCTTCTATTGAGCGCCCTTCATCATTATAATCTGATGCCAACTGCCTCAGGCGTGAAGTAATACCTCCTGTAGTTCTCCCGTGTTCTGCAGCGATTTCGTTAACACTCTTTTTATTCTTTATATTTTGAAGTAGTTTTCGTGTTTCATTATCTAGCCAGGGCTTGCCCCTATTAACAGCTACAGTATTAGTAATCGGCGTCACAACGCTTTCATTTATAATCATACACCCCGTAGAAGCCATATAGTGTATAATAATAATCCTATTAAGATCAATTTTACAAAATTGAATCGCGCGGCCCTATAAAAATCCACTAGAAAATGAGTGCCTGTTCTGTGTGTGGTGAGGGCCATCATACCTACCGCTGCAACGAGCTTCACAACGAAATCAAAGAGCTCAAGGACCCGCAGCCCACAGGTCCCCGCGGCCACGACGATGAAGACGACGCGCTGAACCTAAACACCGCAAACCATTCTGTACAGAATGCTCAAGCTCCTCTTTGCGCTGGTAGCCCTATTCAACGCAAGCGAGTCGTGTGAGACCTTCCAGGTAGCTCCTGGCACTGGCTGCGCATGGATGTGCGACTACTGCGCCTCCAAGCTCGGGCCTAATTTCTATTTCACTACCCCCGTCTGTAGCTATACCCAGGGTGGCTGTATCGGCACACCCCTACCTAGCACTCTTTATACATGCTGTGATGCGAGCTACGATGAATATAACTTCTAGAATATCGGCACCAACGTCTCCAAATCCGTCGCGGTCATTGACCCATTTCCCAGAAACCACCGGACAAACTGGAGACTCCTCTCATCGCGCAGCGACGCCAAAGCCCTCCCAAGGTTCGCAGCGCCCTCAGGCGTCTTTGGATAAATGACATTCAGATGATTCTCAGCGTAGAATCCTTTTTCCTCGACTAAGACTACATTGAAGCGGAAAGAGTTTCCATAGCCGCGCTCGACTAGAATGACGGGCCCATCCAACTTTGGCTTCTCCAGTCCAGCCACATATTGTTTCTTTTCTGTGCCCAAGAGGTTGTTCAACTTGAGCTCAGAACCATTGATATTGCTGGAATAAATGAGAAGCGTTCCTGTACTCCCCAGCTTCTCCTTGACCTGATTCCATACGACATTCCCTGTCTTGACACCGAGACCAAGCTCTCCAAGAGTGCTAGACCCTACCGTCAGCGCTGCGAGCTCCTTGTAGAAGGGTGTAATGTAGACTGTCCCAGTCTTGGGCACAAAGATAAACTCCTGGGCTCCAACCTTCTTCTCCAAAACAATCAAGGTCGTCTCTTGACCCGTTTCAAAGAATCCAGGCTTATCCAGCGTCTCTAGCCAGCGGATTGTACAGCGCGCCCGAATATAGTCGCGCATTGGCTGATAGTAAGAAGCATTGTACAGGGAGGTGGGGACAATAAAGGCCAAGAAGCCCCCATCCTCCAAATGCTCCTCCAAGCACTTGTAGAGAAACGAGATATAGATATTAGGCCGACCTGTCATACAGACGGCATTCTTCGCGGCAAAAGCCTTCTTCTCGGCAGGAGTCATGTCATCCGTCTTCATCAGGAAATAGGGCGGATTTCCAATAATGAGGTCAGCGGTGCCAGACCACTGAAGAAAGTCGCCACACGCAAGTTCAGCACCTGTACAGGTCACAGACTTGAACAGCTCCGCATTCTTCTCGACCCCAACCAATTCCGCAGCCGGGTACAGCCGCCGCGCATCCAGAAGAAACTCGCCGGAGCCAAAGGATGGTTCTAGGATTCTCTTGGGCGAAACTCCAAAGTCCTCCAACTTCTGGAACAAAAGGTCCCGGGCCTTCTTCGGGGTAAAGAAGATTCCTTGATCGGCCCGGACTTCCTTGGACAACTTCTTGTTGAAAGATTTGGACACTTCCCGGAAAGCGGCCTCAGCTCCCAGCTCCGCCACCGGCTGTTGAACAAACCCCACAGGTTTCTTACAGGGCCTCGCTGTATTTTCCCGGTGCTTCTTGAGTCCATCCTTTCGCGAGAACACCTTACCGCAGGTTTCACAGCTAGCCATTTCTAGTTACACCTCCGGGTTTAGTTTGCAGTGTAAATTTTACTCTTTTCGCGGGTCCGGGCGACTGCAAACAGCCCGCCCCGGCGCCCCTACGGCTTAAACTTTGGCCCCTATACACCTATAGAATGTCGACGATTCAAGCTGCCAGAGAGATTGCTATTAGTACCAGCCCTGAGAGGCGTAACTCTCTTGCGTCAGCGGCGGGGACGACCATCACGCAGGCGGTAGCGGCCGCAATGCAGCAGGCGGGTGAGACGACGGTTGTGGACACTGCGAACCCTATTTCGGAGCAGCAGGAGCTTCAGAATCTGCGTCAGATTATTGTGACTTGGCGTGAGCTGGAGTCGGAGGTCTCAACCCTTTCGGCGCAGGTGCGTGAGAAGAACAAGCGTAAGAAGGCGCTGGAGGAGATGATTCTCCGGATTATGAAAAAGTATAATATTGGTGCGCTGGACCTGAAGTCGGGTGGGCGTCTTCTTCACAGAAAGCAGACGACGAAGGCTGCGCTCAATCCGAAGGTGCTCACGGGCCTTCTTTCAACGCATCTCAAGTCGGAGACGGCCGCAGCGGATGCTATCAAGTATATTAACGAGCACAGGGAGGCGCGGCCTCGGGAGAGTATCCTGTATGAGAAGTAAATCTCTCTAAGGAATATAATGGGTCTTGTCAACGTTGCAACAAAGGCGGGTGTAGAGGCATTTGTCGGAACTCAGAACTCGCAGTCGCGCCGCGACGCCTATGTCGACTTCGTGGCGTTTCTTCTGGCCTTTATCATCAGCCTGGTGCTGCTGGGTTTCCTGGGCAAGTGGCTGTGGAACCAGGTGGTGGTGGACCTCTTTTCGTTCGCGAAGCCTGCGCGCAGCCTGTGGCAGATTGTGGGTCTGATGTTCTTCGTCTCGATTGTGAATCCTTAAAAAAGTATCGCATCTACGCCTTGGCCGCCTTCGCAGCCGCCTTGGCTGCTTTCGCCGCCGCTTTTTCTGCTTCCAGCTCTTTTTTGGTTGGAAGCGGTGGAAGCCCCGCTTCAGCGCGTTTCTTATTCTCGAGCGCCTTCTTTTTGCGATGGTAGTCCCAGAACTCGGGAGTGCCAAAGGGCGGCACGACGCTGGGTAGCTCCTCTTCGGCCCGCTCATACGACTCCATCATAGCCTTCGTTTCAGCTGCGCTAGCAGCATCAATCACGGCACCAATCCCTACTTCATCCTCGGGCACTTCTGAGCCGCGCGCTGCGTACCAGGTCTGTAGAGCCTCATCAACCTCTTTCCCAATGGTCCACACGGGCCCTGGGGAAATAGGTTTTGGCTTGATGTCTACAACAGGCTTTCGCGGAACAGTTATAGGAATCTGTGTGGCGCCGTCGAAGAATGCCGGGTCACAGGCCACCCATATGACTTGCGATTTGGTTGACATGGTACTTGATATTCTGGTCGCCCGCGACTTCAATTTTAATAGTAACCTTCGTAGGGCTTGAGGCCATTTATAGCGGGAGGCGTGAATCCGCCGACGAGGCGCTTCTGGGGTACACCGCCGATGACGGCATCGGCAGATGTACAGCACTCGCCTAGCGCAATATCGGCGAGATCTGCCATGGCCTCTCCGAAGAGTTGGAGGGCCTTTTCTTCTTCTTCATCGGATAGCTTCAGAGATGTGCATGTGCGCTTGATGAGGAAGGTGCCGCGAGAGCCCCACTTGTCGAGGGACAGGGAGAGATCGCGCTGGGGAATCGTTCTGGAGAAGCAGCGAGCGGCCGTCTCGGCGACGGGTTCCAGGTCATGCGAGGTGGAAAAAGGCTGGTATCTGGTCGCCTGGACGACCTTTGCATTTCCGAGAAGGTCTCTCTTGAGGCAGGAAATCTTGGAGAGGATGACATTCAGCTCACGGACATCGTCGGGCCCCTCTTCTGTTGTAGACCGGCGGGAGCTGAGCATCTCAGACAGCTCGGCGCATTGGGAGGATGTGCTGAGGCAATCGGGTCCGTTGGTCGCACCTTTTGCAGGAGCAGCGAAATTCTCCAGAACGGGTTGGGTGCGAGAGCCGCTCCACATACCTACTGCGACACTTGCGGTAATCGCAGTGACGAGAACACCTAATAGAAAAAATGTAGAAAGTGCTCCGAATGCTGTAGGGTCTTGCATAATGATTCGCTCTATAAGGAAATATCATTTTCCTTCTTCAGCGATTGTGCTGTTAGCGTTGGACAGGACCTCTTTACAGAGTTCGCCCTTTTCGTATGCCTTTTCGAGCATGTACTTGTCGATGTTGAGCGCCTCCTCTTCCTTGAGGCTCAGGTTGAAGACTTTCACCACATTCTTCTGCCCAATCCGGACAGCGCGCCCCACGGCCTGCTCCATGAGGGCCTTTGTCCACCAGGGACCGGTGAAGATGATGCGATCGAAGTGTTGGAGATTGATGCCCGTGCCGCCCGATTGGAGCTGGATGAGCATGACCTCCTGCTTGCCCTGTTGTACGGGCAGATGGCTGCGCTCAATGACATCCGCCTTCTCGAGAGCGCTCATGCCGCCATTGTACTGCTGGACGAGCTCGATGCTGTTCTCCTGGCGGAACATCTCCTGGAGCATGTCCATTTCGTGGCGGAAGTGGCAGAAGATAATCCACTTGTGGGAAGTGGAGGAGTCGCAGACAATCTCTCGGAGCTTGTCGAACTTGGTTGAGGAGGCCGTCCAGTCTGCCCGGGTGTAGAGTTTTTTGAGGGCGGCCTTGCGTGCTGCGATGTAGACCTGGGGATGAAGCGACAGCTGGCGGAGGCGCATGAACAGGCGGAGACGAGCGAGGCCGGTGGGGCCACCAGAATCCTCGTCGAGCGCCTTCCACCGCTTACAGATGATGCCGGTCATGCCGTTGTAGAACTCGCGCTCCTCCTCGGTGTTGAAGTCGAGGTGGAGCGTCTCGAATGCGGGCTTGGGCGGGGCCGCACTAATCTGGTCGCGGAGCTGGTCCATGCTGCGTGCCATGATGTACTTCTTCATGACGGGTGCGAGTGTCTCGAGGTCGTAGCCCCCAGGCGTATCAATGCCGGCGACATTGAAGAGCGTGGAGATGTCCTTGACCTTGTTGACGATGGGAGTGCCCGTGAGGAGCCAGATGTTCTTCACGCGCTCCTTGAAGGTCAGGGCGAGCTGCGTGCTGCTGTTGTTGCTGGCGAGGCGGTGGGCCTCGTCGTAGATGACGCGGCTCCACTTGAACAGCTTTACGAGAGAGGGATTCCGCTGCGCGGCCTCGTAGCCAATGATGTGGACATTGTGTGCGAGGATGTCCTTGCTCTTTGACTCCAGCTCCCAGATGTAGTGGCGCGGCTTGGGCACCCACACGCGCAGCGCGGCGCGCTTGAACACGGCCTTCCACTGCTCGAGCACGGCCACGGGCGCAATCACCAGAGTAGACTGCTTGGAGCTGCGCGACTGGTTCTTAATGAGGCCAGCCAGCTGGATGGTCTTACCGAGGCCCATGTCGTCGCACAGCAGCCCACCGGTCCCTTCTGCCTCCTTCTTGAGCATCCAGCGCACGCCGACGCGCTGGTGCTCCATAAACTCAAAGTCTTGCCACAGTGGCGTCAAATCGGTGTGCATGTTGTGACGCCAGTGTGGTAAAAATAAGAGCGGGCGAAGCCCGGTTCAATTTTTGCGGAGGGTAGCTCTTACATAGGTCAGAACCTTACATGACCGCCTTGCTGCCAGGGAAGGAGTGCTCAATCACTGCGCGCATGTTCGTGGAGGCCCAGTGCTTTCTGCTGCCATGCGGGATGTAGGTGAGGGCGGTTTGGATGCTCAGCTTATCGGGGCCGAGGAGGATGGCGCCAGAGAGAGAATTCAGCAGCGGCGGAGTGATATCGGGGTGATCGCGATAGAAGGTATCACACCGTGACGATATAGGTGCGCGCTCAGCGCAGCCGATCCACAGCCAGGCCATAACCTGCTGAATATCATCGGCGACCGCCTTCAGTTGCGCCTGGAGGGCCTGATCCGCTTCGCGCAGAGGTGAAAGCATCTCCTTTACCGCGTCCTTGCTGATATGGCTCTTCGTAGTCGCCTTTAGAGTATCAAACTCCTTCTGAATGGCCTCGTCCGCATTGTGCTGCGTATCGGTCAGTTCATCGAGCACAAGCTGGGTGTTGTTTGCGGCATTTTTGTCTAGCTCGGTCAAATCCTCTCGGAGCTTCTTGATGTCCTCGTTGCGCAGATGAAGTACATTGAGCACCTTCGACAGTAGATTGGTCATCTCGCCTCGCAGCTTCTCCACATCATCCTTGCGCTCAGTGAGCACCTCCTTCAGCAGGACAACCTCGGCGTTCACCGTGCCAATCGCCTCTTCAAGGGGGTTGATAGCCTTGGGCCCGCACGCCTTCAAGGAGAACAGGATGAGCAGCGCAAAGAGGGCTGCAGCGACACTGCCGTCACGGAGCAGCTCAAACTCCCGCGGATGCGCGATAATCCATGCTACAGCGGTGTTATAGGCGATATCAATGGCGGACATTCTTGGTCAGAGTTTCCAGGTAAAAATGAGCTGGCTGCGCAGCCCAGTTCAATTTTTAGGTGTTATAGCTCTTACAGGGGCTTAGTTAAATGCAACGAGCTGCTTGATGAGCTTGGCGCGCTGCTTCTCGAGCTCAGAAATGGCGTAGGACATCTGATCCAGCTCGGCCTTGATGCGCTTCTTCTCCGTGGGGCACCCCGTGGTCTTCCAGACCGAGTACGCGTGCCAAATACAGTAGAGAATGTAGGCGGGAACGGCTACACTGAACGCCGCATCGAGGTTGGTCTGATTGAGGGTGTACCAGTCCATGAAGGCGCGCTGAGTGCTGAGGATGAAGTAGACGAAGGCACTGTTACGGGCGACCACCTCGTCATAGGTAACAATGCTCTGGCTATAGTCGATGAACATCTTGAAGAGTATGAGTCTTAAGTGAGGTAAAAATGGTTTACGCTGCGGTCGCTTCAATTTTATTACCAGGGCTTCTTGAGCAGCTCTTCTGCAGATGGGCCCTTGTACTTTGACAAGCGGATGCTCACAGCAACCGCCTTCCTTGTCTGCTCCAGGCCCGCGAGCAGCGCAAAGACGTAGTCATGCTTCTCGCGGAGAGTGCGATTGAGCCTCCTCCTCTCTATGATGTAGTTGTCTTCATGGTCTGCACCACCATTCGCCCTCGCAATAATGTGGCAGATCTCGCAATCGTCGGGAATTTTGCGGCCCGTGCGCTCCTCCATTCTGGCGCGGAACTGTTGTGTGCTGATATCGAGTTTCTTCTCCCGGAGGGCCTTTCTGGCACCGACGGGGCCCCAGCTGACATCAATGCGCTCTACAGGCTTACTAACGCGCCGTGCAGACGCCGGCGCTGCCATATACGACTGCTTCAGTGCCTTGAGCTCTCGGGACATTGTAACGCGGTAATGGGTACTGCTTTGCTAGGCGCGCGGCCATTTCAATTTTATTAGGGAGCTAGTCCCGCCACATGCTAATCTGCCACGCGGGGTATAAGATGCCGGCATGGTTCTTCCAGCGGAGGAGCATCGCGAAGCCGGTGCCAGGGCGCGCAGACTGGAGCAGCAGATACTTATCGAGACGAACGCCGATGACGCTGTTCACGACGAGTTCCTCTGGCTCGATGCGGTCGGAGAAGAAGGCGCCGCCACGGCACAAGAGGAAGTGCTTGCCGCCCTGAGACGCCTGGAAGGCGGCGGTGATGGTGGCCAGGTCGGTCTTGTCCTTGACGAGACGCAGCCAGGCCTCGATGCTGTCGTCGACAATGCCCTTCTTGAGCGTCTTTTGCTCGGGCGTACCAAGACGCTCCGCCTCGTAGAGCGCAGAGAAGAGCGCGGGCTTCTTGGAGGTGCCGTGAACACGGGCCACGTAGTCGTCTTCGCTCATGGTGAGGGGTACACCGTAGATGGCACAGACGCGCGCGAGATAGCTGCGGTAGAAGAAGCGGGCGTAGGACTCGCCGTCGTGGAAGTTCTTGTTGGCGGCGGGGTTGAAGAACTCGGGGAGAGACGCGACGCCCTCTGCGCCGTACTTGAACTCTACCTTCAGCGTCACGGGGCCCAGACTCAGGTCAAAGTCCCAGTTGTACTTGCGGCCACCGCGGCCGACGGCCGACGCGTGCGCATCGGGCGGGAGCCCCAGCTCTGCGCGCTTTGAGTCGAGCCACGCGTACAGCCCGACCTTCAGAGCGTCGTAGGCGGGGTCCGTCAGCGTGCCGTTGATAAGGCCCACGATGACCTTCTCACGCGTCTTATTGTTAGAGTCATTGGCCTCGCGGCCGCCGACGGGCGCGTAGAAGAGCTGGGCTGCTGCGGTGTGGTCCATGTTGAGGGTACTGCGAGGCTGGCCGGCGGGCCGTTCAACTTTAGTCGGAGTCCACGCAGTAACCCTCTGATGTGTCTCACACCTCTGGGCCGCAGTGCGCATAGAACTCCAGACGACGCTGCGAGAGGGACGCACGAAAAAAATTGAACATCTGCTCAGAGCAGTGAAAAAGACCACTCTTTCTTCTCCAGCTCTTTGTTATTTGTTATGCTCTACTCAGCCTCGCGCATGCCGGCCGCAGCGAGGTCCGCGGGCTCTGCGACGCTCTCGTCAATCTTGGTGCCGTCGAAGCGGCCAATCCACTCGCCGGTCTCAGCGTCGACGATGTCCTTGCGGTCGTTCGTCAGATACTTCGTGCCCTTGAAGGTCCAGTGGAACAGAGAGAGGTCCAGCTTCTTGGCCGCGGGCTTGGCGACGGTCTTGGGCGCAATCTTGACCAGAGGCGCCTTCTTGACGGGCGCGGGCACGGGCGCGGGCACGGGCGTCTGAGCGCCGTCGGCCTCTGCGTCCTCGGACTCCTCTGCGGCCATCTCCACCTCCTCTGTTGTGACCGCGGCGGCCTCTGCGGCCTTCTTGGCCTCCTTCTTGGCCTTCGCGGCGGCCTTCTGCTCGTCGGTCATCTTGGGGCGGCCGCCCTTCTTCTTGGGGGCCTCGCTATCGGCCACGGGCTCGGCCTCTGCGGCGCCAGAGGTGACAGAGCCACTGGTGGAGCGCTTCTCTGCGAGCTTGGCGTGGTACTTCTCTGCCTTCACCTTGGCCTCTGGGTCCGTGAGGCTCTTGAGGTAAGAGGCGCGCACCATGCCGCCCAGAGCGGGGCTGGGCTGCTTGCCGTCGTGGTCGCCGCCGTCGTAGACGAACTGCTCTGACTCGACGCCCTTCTTGTCCTTCACCGTGGACTTGCGAGAGGCGGGCCAGACGGCGCCCTTGAGGTCCGTCCAGCTCTCCCAGCCGCTCTGCTTCATCTCTGACACCGTCTGCGTAACCAGCTTGTTCCAGTCGGTGGGCTCCTTCTTCTCCTTGGGCGCAGTGTCAGAGCTCTCCTCAGCGGCCTCTGCCTTCTTGCCCTTCTTGCCCTTGGGCTTCACGGGGCTGCTCTCGACGGCCGAGAGCCTCTGCTCAAGCGCCACGATGCTCTGCTTCATCTCTGCGATGCTCTGCTCGATGGAAGACATTCTTGTGTAAGAGTGTATATCGGTAGGAAGGTGATAGCAGGCATAGGGGAGCCGGCTTTCAATTTTATTCAGAAATTGAATGGCAGAGTAAAAGTCGAGAGGGGCCTAGCCAGAGGGTCCAATATTTACCAGAGTGTTCAATTTCATAATAAAATTGAATGGCCGTTTCTCTTACCCAGACGATACCCCCCACCGCATTACACCCATCAGAGCAAGATGCCTAAGCCTAACACCAAGAAGGCTGCCTCTGCGCAGTACCAGAACATCCAGGCTCTGGCGCAGGCCGCCATGGGCGCAGAGGGAATGACCTATCTGACCGTAGAGAAGCCCATGGGCAACCGCTACTTCCTCTGCCTCACCTCTGACGGCCACCAGGTGATGGCAGAGCCGCGCAAGCTGTTCACGCGCGGCAGCATGCGCGTAGAGGCCGGCGGCATCGTCGTGGCCATGACGCCGACCATGCCAGAGTGGAAGAAGCAGATGCTCGCGCAGCAGAGGGCAGAGCACATGGCTGCCGTCAAGAGGGCCAAGCAGCACGGCGGCGCGGCGCCCGTGGGCAACCTGGGCCTGCCGTACGAGATTGTCGGTGTGGTCACAGAGCGCTCTGAGGCCAAGCGCCTCGTCCGCGCCAAGATGATGCCTCAGAGCATCCTGGACCAGGCCGTGGCCGTGGACGCCGGCCCCGCCGCAGAGGCCGCCCAGCTCGCAGACGACATCGAGTTCATGACGCCCGAGGAGGCGGCCAAGCAGAGCAAGCAGGAGCGGCTGGCGGCCATGACGCCAGAGGAGCGCGCCGACTACGCGACGAAGCTCCAGATGGAGAAGAAGCTGTCGGCTCTGACGCCAGAGGGCGCCCCAGAGCACGCGGGCAAGGACGGCGCCCACCACGCCTCTCGCGGCATGAAGCAGGCCCGCGTCGACGCCGACTCTCGCTCTAGCATCCAGCAGCGTCTGACGGCTCTGCTGAACGGCGCCAAGAAGGTCGCGGACCTGCGCTTCCTCGCGACTAGCGCTGCCGCAGAGGACGACGAGGAGGAGGCCTCTGCGCCCAAGAAGCACAAGACGGTGCGCCCCAAGAAGGACCAGGCCATCGCGGCGGCTGTCGCAGAGGCGGCGCGCGAGGCGAAAGAGCTGGAGGACCTCATCAGCGGCCTGATGGGCCCGCAGCACAGCGAGATCTCAGAGGCGTCGTTCGAGGCCAATGTGGAGGCCATCCGCGCGCGCCTGGCCGCTATCCCAGAGGTCGAGGACTGGGAGGCCGCCGCCGACGCAGAGATCGAGCTGAGCGACCTCTAAAGAACCAAAGACAACAAAGAGCATAGAGAAAGACCCGCCGTCTTTTTCACTGCTCTGAGCCTTTTTTAGCGGTGAAAATTGAAGGGCCCCGCGCCCACTCTGCCGTTACCCCTTATGACGCTCTCCTCTCCCAAGATGGCCACCTTTGACTCGACCCTCCTTCACGGCCTCTGGGCCTATGGCTGGTTCGCGCGCATCGTCACCGCCGAAGAGGACCGCGTGACTGTGCTCTGCGAGATGTTCAGCCGCGACTACGACGAGGAGACGGGCGTGACAGATATTCTGATGGTCGACGTGAGGGAGCACACGCTCGTTACGCGCCTCTGTGACGGCCTCCTCCAGCAGATGTATGTGGCCGACGGGGACGAGCACGTCTGCGTGGTCTGTAAGTCTGCGCACAATGACAATATGAACAGGAGCTTCAACCCCCTCACCTGTATGTTGTGCCCTGCTGGCTGTGGCAGGTCCACGCGCCCACATGCTCTGCGCTCTGTGGCCAAGTTCCACGGCATCTTTGAGCTGCGCCAAGACGGCCCTGCTGTGCTCGTCGACGAGCCGCTACCAGCATCCTGGGGTTTCAAGCAGATGCTTCCAGAGATGGTGGAGGCGATTGGCGCCGCACTCTCTGGGGCTGAGGCGTCTCCTGCGCGCAGCTCATTCATCCTTGGCAGAACCTATGAGCGCCCCTATCCTGTTGACCTTGACATCGACTACGAAGAGCCCGATGAGGACGAGGCTCCAGAGCCCAACTTTGACGATATGGCCCCGCCCGCGCCCTGCTCGGCTCTTGATGAAGAGGATGCGGAGGCCGAGCTTAGCCGACCTGCTGCGGGCACTTGGCCCTGTTACGCTGACGCGAGCTGGGGCCGCTGCTCCTGCTGCTACGCCAACCTCGAGGCGCTAGATAAGCTCTACGGAACTCTTGACGCGGCCGCGGAGACCTCCTATTAACAGATTAACCTAACCACCAAACCAACAAACCCTTTTTTACTGCGCAGTAAAATTCACCGCCCACCACACCCGACCAGTATCCACCCACACTATGTCAGAGTTGTTCAGGGAGGTTCTTGCCGATGCTACGAATCTTTCTGAGCTTGCGGACAAGGTCACGCATCCACCGGTGCGACTAGCGATTCTAGAGGCGGCGAGGAAAACTCTGGAGCACGCGATTGACTTACTTCCTACAGAGGTTCACAGAAAGTACATCTTGCCCAAGAATGTTGAGTTGGAACTAGCCCCAGCCGCAACTCCCAGAGAGAAGTTTACACCCTGGTCTCTGAAGAAGGTTGGCCACAACTCTTTCAAGCGAGACATTCTCTCATTTCTCCGAGGCGCCCACAAGGAGCGCAAACCTACAGAAAATATGAAGGAGATGCACAAGCTCTGGGAGATGTTCAAGCATCTGCCGACGGTGGAGGAGTCTATTCGCTGCGCTATTGAGGAGGTCAAGGCCGCCACGCGCGACGCCTAAGCAGTAACCACCCATATATAGTAACCGATGGCGCCCAACCAGTGTCGTTTTTGCCACGAAAAAAAGCCGCCTCTTATATCTCCCTGTAACTGTACTGGGACTGTCAAATATATTCACACGGCATGTATCTTGCGATGGGCAACGATGGATGGCACAATAGACCATTCAAGACTAACCTGTTCACTCTGTATGACCCCGTATAACATTCCTGAGATACAGCTGGAGAAGTTTTTTACTGGCATCTACACGGTTGACCTTATTCTGTATAACTCAACTGGCTTCTATTTGATTCTTAACTACCTATCCATACTCTATGGGATGTACAGTAGTCAGACGATTCACGAGAGACTTCTTGCGGCGCAGGTATGTATTTATCTTATCTATGGTTACTTGTGCTACGCCTATGTCCGTATAGAGAATCTCGAGCTGTACGCAGACATTATGATACGGCGTCGTGCGTATGTGTATTGGATTATTCAGCTCTACTCTTCTTATATGGCCTATACGCAGAAATACGGTTTGATGTCATTGACAGCGATGATTTCGCACAACCTTATCTGGAGAGAGCATTTGAATGTTCTAAGAGCCGTGAATCAGCAGCTTATCATGGGCGGGCCTGAATAGCGAAAGCACCCACATAAAAATATCAGAGGACCCGATTTAGTTTGGTCGAAAGAAGCTAGTGTTTCTCCGAAGACGATTCAAGAAGTTATTAACATCCACATTACAGGAAGCAAGCCGCATGTCGTCAATCGACATCCATCGTGCTTCACTAATCTCTTGGGTGTCATTAATCCTGGGCACAACCTCTTCTTGGAGGTCATAGAAGTAATATTCACCGACGGACAGTCGTTGATAGGAGGTAGGTATGATGTTTTCAAGGTCGATACCGGCCTCTTCGTATGTCTCTCGTACTGCGCAGTCGATGTATGTCTCACCGCGATTCTTGTGTCCCTTGGGGAATGACCATTTACTGGACTTTTTGCCGCGAACGACTAGGATTGTATTGAGTGGGCTGATACAAATCGTCCCATAGACTTTCTCTGTATTAGATTTATAACAACTAAATGCCTTGGGGAAGGTAATGCTGGTATCCATTGTGTGAAGCGTAAGTGGTTTAACATCGCCCTTCGGGCCCCCACGCTCAATTTTATGTGGGGACTTTAACTCTGTGTAACACACCTACAGAGAATGGACTGGGTCGCCCCTGCACTGACCTCAGGCCTAGGAAATCGCCTATTTCAGCACGCGGCCGCACAAGGCCTTGCCGAAAAGCATAAGCGCCCTGTCGTGTTTTTGGCGAAGCGTTGTAAGGAGTCGCCGCACGGCCCACTCGCATCCGTGTTTCGGATGTTCCCTAAAACCCAGCTTATAGAATCGGAGGAGGAGTTTACGGAGTTAAAGGAGTCGCCGCGCGGCTATTATACTTATACGCCGCTCGAGGCTCCGCAAGGCCCAACGGTTGTCCATGGATTCAGACAGAGTCCCAAGTACTTTCCAAGCGACCTGAAACTCCTAGAGCCAGATTGGGACTCGGCCCTTGGCGGGCCTATTGTTAGGCGCATGATAGAGAAGGAGGCTGCGCTCACCTCCGAAGAGCAGCGCAAGCGAACGATATCGATTCACATACGTATGGGAGATTATCTCAAATTGCCGCATCACCAAGTGGAGCTTGGCACCTATTTGATGTACGCCCTCAAG
>Ga0114974_10000868_pt1 | contig 24312 bp, 33 predicted proteins | sample S_130206_EF_Meta_FD_87318 | JGI IMG/M metagenome (GOLD analysis project Ga0114974, IMG submission 87318) | Freshwater microbial communities from Lake Simoncouche, Canada to study carbon cycling - S_130206_EF_MetaG | ecosystem: Environmental > Aquatic > Freshwater > Lake | place: Lake... | reverse complement strand
GAGTTTTATTATAATGATGAACTTAATGTTCCACTCTCTCCTGTTGAAACAGTTGAACATAATGGATTTTTGTTTAAACTTTATAATAAAAATTCAAAATATATTTATCATGGTGATGTTTATTATAAAATGGGAGAAGTCATTTATAAAACTGATAGTATTGTTCATATTATTTCAAATGCTATGATGAAACACTCTTATTTTCTTGTGGTGGAAATTCCTATTGGAAAAATGAGTCTTCCAATTTCCCGTGAAAGTTTTGAAGATACTCCTTCTAACAAGAGAAACCTTGAATCTATTAAAAATCACATTAACCATATCTACAATGAGGATGCAAAAGAACAATCTCTTCTTTCTGTTGAAGAACTATTAACTAATGTTAACGAAACATTTATTGATGGTAAGTTTTTCTCTTTTAAGAAAGCACATCTTTATCCAAATGTTTATCCTCTTCTTCGTGATTTAAAGGAAGTTACCATTGGTCTTAAAATTGAAGAAAATGATGGTAAGAAAATTGTTGCTCTTATTCCAAATAAAGAGAGTAAAGATTATTGGATTGGTAAGTTTTCTGATCATGCATTTTCTAAAAGCAAGTGCTACATGTATGTTACTGATGCATATTATGAGCGATGCAATGAAGATGAAAAGAAAAAATTAGAAGAACTATTTCTTTTCAAAAAAGTAAAAAGCTCACTTTTTGATTGGCCTAAAACTGACAAAAAGCAAATGTCTATTGAAACATTTAAGGCAAAGGTCTCTTTTCGTCGTGGTTGGTATAATCAAGATTATACAGGCACTGCTCTTGAAATTCATAACTACATGAGAAAAGAAGCTAACCTTTCAGAAGCAAAAGATATTGATGAAGCTAAAGAGCAATTAAAAAATACTGATTGGGTAAATTTTAATACAGACGATCTTTTACATCATTTTACAGTTGAAAATACTGCTATGGTTACTAATAAAGTAAGAGCATTGAGTAAAAACATGTTTAATTTTTTAGGTGAGCTTGGTTGGTTTAAAGCACCCTCTCCAGAATATCTAGCAATAATTAAAAAGATTGAAGAAAAGGCAAAGCAAGAAAAAGAATTTCGTGAAATGTCTGAATCAATTACTTTAGGTTTCCTTTCTTCTATTGAAAAGGATAAGTTGAGAAAAAAACTTTCAAAGAATAAAAAGTTTTTAATCAAAGCTAGCAATATTTGCAAAAAAATTACTGATGAAAAAAGCTTGCGTGGAGTTATTTTCGAAACTATGCAACGTGAAAGTAAAAGTTATTGGTTCAACAGACATATTTCTCGAAAAGACCTTCGTAAAATTCTCACATTAAAATAATTGACAACCACATAAACATATAGTAAATTAAATCCCATGAAATACATCATTAATTCCAAATCAATCGTATTATTCTTCAACAATAAGCCAACAAAAGTTGAAAAAACAGACTTTCGTTTCTCAAAGATCATTAAGTGTTTTGATCTTCCAGAAGATGAGCAAGAGTCTGCTGTAAAAGATATTATCTCTTCTAACATTAATATTCTTCAAACAGAAAAAGACTTTGAGGTTAAAGACGAAGATGTTTACCTTGAAGGTGAAAAGCTTCCACCTGTTCTTGCTAAAAAGGTTTGTGATCTTGTAGCTCAAGACCTTCCTGTTGGCTTGTTTAAAAAGTTTTGGAAAAATCTTCGTGATAATCCATCACAAACTAGTGTAAACGAGTTGTATGATTTCCTTGCATACAAGGAACTTCCCCTTACCGAAGATGGTTGCTTTCTTGCTTATAAAGGTCTTTTAGATAACTTTTGGAGTATTAGTGGCAACATAGATACTAAGGTTCTTAAAGGCGAAGTTGATAAAGAAGGACGCATCTTTAACGGAATTGGAGAAGAAATTGAAGTTCTTCGTCGTGATGTTGATGACAATCGTGCAAATCACTGTTCAAACGGTTTGCATGTTGGCAGTCATGATTATGCTTCTGATTTCTCCCAAGGTAAAATGGTTGTGGTAAAGGTTAATCCAAAAGACGTTGTAAGCGTTCCAAGTGATTATAACTGTCAGAAGTGTCGTGTAGCAGCATATACTGTTGTAAGTGAGTATGTTTCTGAAATTACTGCATGTGCGGTTTCTGAAGACAATACTCCTATGAAGAGTACTTCTGTTGAAAATCGTGATGAGTTTATTGATCGTATTGATAAATATTTGCTTCGTCAGGCTGAAAAGGGTATGGAAACTGTTTCTATTCGTAAGATTCAAAATTCTTTCTCTCCTGAGTATCCTTCTCGTCAACGAGTACTTGATGCTCTTGATACTCTTGGATTTCATTGGTCAGAATTTGAAGATGGTTGTTTTGTATATCTAAACGATTAAAAAGAAAAAAAGTTTAAGGAGGAGTCTTAGATGAATGTCTAAGACTCCTCTTTTTTTTAACTTTTTTAAATAAAAAACAAGTAAAAAATCCTTATTTAATAGTAGATTTTTTTCTTTTTTGTGGTATTATAAAAGACATTACAAAAAGTAAATACTAAACGCATATGGACAATTTAGACGAAGCATACGGAATTATAAAAAGAGACTTTTCAATATTTGAAGAACAGATAAGCAGAAAACCAAATCGTTACCCTTGGGTAGAACAATTTATAGAAGCTATGCATAATGGCTTTTGGACAGACAAAGAGTTTAATTTTAAAAGTGACGTTCAACAATTTAAAGTTTTATTAACAGATCAAGAAAGAGAAATTGTTGTAAGAACATTATCTGCTATTGGTCAAATTGAAGTTGCAGTAAAAACATTTTGGGCTAAACTTGGCGAAAATCTTCCGCATCCAAGTCTTCAAGACCTTGGTTATGTAATGGCAAACGTAGAAGTTATTCATAACTCTGCATATGAACGTCTTTTAAAAGTTCTTGATCTTGAAGAAATCTTTGAAGAAAATCTTAAATTAGACTTTATTCAGGGTCGTGTAAAGTATCTTCGTAAATACACGCATCGTTTTTATAAAGATTCTCGTAAGCAATATCTTTATGCAATTATTCTTTTTACACTTTTTGTTGAGAATGTAAGTCTTTTTTCTCAGTTTTATGTAATTAATTGGTTTTCTCGTTTTAAAAATGTATTAAAAGATACTGATCAACAAGTAAAATATACTCGTAATGAAGAAAATATTCATGCGCTTGTTGGTATGAAGATTATTAACACTATTCGTGAAGAGCATCCTGAATTATTTGATGAAGAACTTGAAGCTCGTATTGCTTCTGAAGCATTAGAAGCATTTAAGGCAGAAAAAAAGATTAATAAATGGATGGTTAATGGAATGAGTGAAGAAAATCTCAGTTCAGAGATTTTAGATGAACTTAATAAAAAAAGAATAAATGATTCTTTAGCAGAAATCGGATTTAAAAAGGTTTTTGAGGTTGATGAAACTCTTGTTTCTAAAACCCGTTGGTTTTATGAAGAATTGTTAGGAAATAATATGACTGATTTTTTCCATTCTCGTCCAACAGAGTATTCTAAAAAGAATCAAAGTTTTGATGAAGATGAATTATTTTAATATTCATTAAGTCTTTTAAATACAAGCAGCAGTTTTACATTCTTGAAAAGATATATTTCAAGAATGTAAAAAATCAAAACAAAAATGCGTAAACCCATGCAGTATTGGGATAAGAAATAATTTCAAATATGAATAAACAAAAATATTACTGGTTAAACAAAGACAGTCGCAAGTTTCTATCTCGCGGATACCTTCTTGAAGGCGAAAGTGCAGAAGAAAGAATTAAACAGATTTGTAATCATGCAGAAAAACTCTTAGGAATAAGGGGTTTCTCAGAAAAGTTTGAAGATTATCTTTCAAAGGGCTGGTATAGCCTCTCATCTCCGATTTGGAGCAACTTTGGACGTGAACGTGGTTTACCTATTTCTTGCTTTGGCAGTTATATCTCTGACACCATGGAAGATATTCTTGGAAAGCTTTCAGAGGTTGGTATGATGACAAAGGCAGGAGGCGGCACTAGTGCTTATTTTGGAGCTTTACGTGGTCGTGGTGCAATGATTGGCAGTGGTGGAGAATCCACAGGCAGCGTTCACTTTATGGAGCTTTATGACAAGCTTATGAATGTTGTGTCGCAAGGCAATGTTCGTCGTGGTAGCTTTGCTGCATATTTACCTATTGATCATCCTGATATTGAAGAGTTCTTAACTATTCGTGATTCTGGACACTCTATTCAAGAAATGAGTATAGGTGTTTGTGTTTCTGATGAATTTATGAAAAAGATGCTTGATGGTGATAAAGATGCCCGAAAGATTTGGGGTAAGGTTATTAAAAAGCGTTTTGAAACAGGTTATCCATATATCTTTTTCACAGACAATGTTAATAACTTTGCACCACAAGTTTATAAAGATAAAGGCATGATTATTAGCCATAGTAATCTTTGTGTTACTGGTGATCAAAGAGTCGTATCTAATCATGGTTTATTGACAGCAAAAGAACTATATGAAATTGGAGGAGATTTAAAATTATTTGATAATACAAAAATTATAAACTCCTCTCCAATGAGATTAGTGGAAAAAGACGCTGATGTTTATAAAATAATTTTAGAGAATGGGATGAGTCATTCTATCACTTCTTATCATAAGATTGTTGTAAGAGATAAAACCTCACAAAAACAGGATTCTTTTGGAGAAATTTTAGTTAAAAACGTAGCTTGCGAAGATATAAAAATAGGAGATTCTGTAGCTATCCAAACTGATAAAGGATTATTTGGCTCTAAAAATATGCTCAAAGAGGCGTTCTTACTTGGTCTATATCAGGCTGACGGTACACAACACAAAGATTATATCATGTTAGATATTTGGGAGAACGATTTTGATTTATTAGAAGAGATTCAATTATGCCATGACTATATTTGTGATAAATATAATACTCAAATTTCGAAATTTAACAATAGAATTTATAAAAAGCCTGAATTTGTTGATTGTAAAGTAAGAGAAAATTCTGATGCAAAAAAAAGATTAACTTCAAAAGCTCTAAAAAAAGCTTTAAATTTTGAAAAAGGCTATGTTCCAGATTGGATTTTTGAATCTGATGAGGAAACTCAATGGCAATATATTAGGGGCTTGTTTTATGCAGATGGAACAGCTTTTAAATCTAAAACATCTGGAGAGCCTATCCAAATATCTTTAGTATCTATTGATAAAGATTTCTTACAAGAAATTCAATTGATTTTAGCTAATTTAGGTATGCAATGCTCTATTAGAATATTAAGAGAATCAGGGCAATCATTGCTTCCAGATGGAAATGGAGGAAATAAACTTTTTAATACAAAAGATTGTTTTAGATTAATCATCGGAAATAAAAATGACGCTTTAATTTTCAACGATAAAACTCAATTTTTAGATAGAAAAAATATCAAAATAGACGATAGAGAATATAGAGATAATACAAAAAAATTCTATAAAGTATCTTCTATTGAATATATTGGCAAAGAAGATGTTTATTGCTGCACTGTAGATTCAGAGGAACACCATTGGATTTGTAACGGATTCATTACCCATAATTGCTCTGAGATTATGCTTCCTAATAGCAAAGATGAAAGTTTTGTTTGTGATTTAAGCAGCATGAACCTACTTCACTATGATGATTGGAAACGCACTGATGCTGTTCAAACTTTAATTTATTTCTTAGATGCAGTAATGACTGAATTTATCTATAAAACTGAAAACACTAAGTTTATGGATGCACCAAGAAATTTTGCAATAAATCATCGTGCATTAGGACTTGGCGTTCTTGGTTGGCACAGTCTTCTTCAAGAAAAAATGATTCCTTTTGAAAGTATGGATGCTAATGTTTTAAATAATGCTATTTGGAAAAACATTCGTGCTAAGGCAGATGAAGCTACAACAGAACTTGCAGAATTATTAGGTGAACCTCCTTTACTAAAAGGTTATAATCGTCGTAATACTACAACTCTTGCAGTTGCACCTACAACATCTTCTAGCTTTATTTTAGGTCAAGTGTCACCAAGTATTGAGCCTTTAAACAGTAACTATTTTGTAAAAGACCTTGCTAAAGGTAAATTCACTTATCGCAATCCACATCTTGAAAAACTTCTTGAAGAAAAAGAAAAAAATGATGATGATACATGGAATTCTATTTTAATCAAAGGTGGCAGTGTTCAACATCTTAATTTCCTTTCTGAAAATGAAAGAAATGTTTTCAAAACTTTTGGTGAAATTTCACAAAAAGAAATCATTATTCAAGCAGCAACTCGTCAGAAACACATTGATCAAGGTCAAAGCTTAAATATAATGATTCCGCCAAACACAAAACCAAAGGATGTAAACTCCCTTATGATTTTGGCATGGGAAAATGGTATTAAAGCACTTTATTATCAACGCTCTGCTAATCCTGCTCAAGAATTAGCAAGAAATATAATGGGTTGTGCAACTTGTGAAGGATAATATATGAAAAAGAAAATTATTGTATTAGGAGATGGTATAGTATCTCATTATTTTAAAATGAAAGAAGGGTATGATGTATATCCCTTATCGTGGTTTTTTGAAATAGGAAATCCTTTGGAAATTATTAAACGATATAAAGCAATCATTTATACCGAAGAAAAAAGAAATGGGTTTTTCTCAGATTTGTTAGAAACAAACGTTTCTATTCCTAAAGACATACTCGGTTATTTAAAGGGTATAAACTCTTCTATTCCATTTGTTTATATTTCTACCGCAGAATTCTATAATAGTAATTATGAATGGGAAAGCAACTCTGAAAGCTTAACTGATTTAAATACATCTAGTGATTATCTATTAACTAAAAGAATTGGTGAAAGAATTTTAGAAGAGTATGGTGCTCTTATTTTAAGAATTAAAAATCCTTTCAGCGAATATTATCACCCTGATAACTGGCTTGTTAATTTAGTTAAACGTGAAGAACCTCTTAATTGGATAGACTGCCACTCATATCTACCAGATTTAGAAAAAGCAATAACTATTCTTTTAAAAGAAAAAAAGACTGGAATTTATAACTGTGTGCAAACTGAAACAGGCTCAGAACTTTATTATCTACAATTACTTGGAGTTGAAAAGTTTAAAGATATTGATATACACTTTTATGAAACCCCAATAGAAAATGATAGCGGTGCAGATGTGAATTCTAGTAAATTGAAAAATCTTATAGATTTAGAACCTATGAATTTTGCAGTTTTATATAGCTCAGAAAAGTTAAAAAATAATCTTGACAAATCTCTCTTTAAGAGTAAAGTAGAAGTGTGCGAATAACAAAAGATATAACATCACTCTTTAACAAGAAATCAGAAATAATGAAAACACCAAAAAACGAAGAAGTTGAAATTAAAAAATACAACAATATGCTCCGACCTTCAATAGATTCATTTATACATGCTTATAAAGGTTTAGATTTTTCAATATCCAATATGTTTATTAAGTTTTATGCAATGTTTGAAAATGTATTATCTTTTGATTTTATCAGCAAGGTAAAGGAAAAAATTGTTCTTAAAAAGATTTATAAGCAATCTCAAAAGAATAAAAAACTTAAGATTAAAAATACAGTTCGTTCATATAAAACTGCTTTTAATCGTTTTAACAAAGAACCTACACTTTATGAAACAGATAAAGATGGTGTTCGTCGTCGCGGAGAAATTACACTACAAAAAAATAGAAAGCAAAATAAAAATCTCTAATTATGTATAATCTAAAAGATGTAGTAAACTACAACCGTGAGTGTCGAATTTATATTGCAGGTCCAATGACTGGCTTGCCAAGTTATAACTATCCTAAGTTTCTCAGTGTTGAAGAAGATTTAAAAAAGATGGGATATAAGCATATCTTAAATCCTGCTCGCATTGCAAATGGAGAAACTGGAAAATGTTATTCTTATTATATCAGAGAATCTCTTAATCTTATTAAAAATGCTGATGTTGTTGTATTTTTAAATGGTTGGGAAAATAGTAAAGGTGCAAATCTTGAACATCATTGCTCAAAATTAATGGGCCTTAAAACCTTTGACGAAAACTATGAGAGTTTAAACTGTGATAGTAATGAAAAAAAAGTTCATGAAAAATCTATTTGCGAGATTGCAGATTATCTTGTAAGTTCTGATCGACAATCTACATATGGTCATCCGTATGATAATTTTAAGGATATTGGTCGTGTTTGGGGTATGATTTTAAACCTTCCTGATATTGATCCTGAAAAAGTTGGATTAATGATGGCTGGAGTAAAAATTGCCAGAGAAAAGTTTCTACCAAAACGTGATAATCTTATTGATTTATGTGGATATGCTAAAACAGTTGACTTGATTCAAGATAAGAAAAAAGAATTAAATTATGAATAAAATTACCCTAGATTATATTCCACACCAAAACTGTCGAGAAAAAGCAAAAGAAATGCTGCAAAAACATGACGATGACGGTTCTAATCTTTATGCACTTGAAATTACAACTGATAGCGGAATGATTTACTATAAGCTTACTTTACAAAATCGTCACACAGTAACTGTTTACGAAAAATAATATGATTACAGACAAATTAAAAGTTAAAAAATTATCTGATACTGCAAAGCTTCCAACAAAGGCGCATCCAACTGATCTTGGTTATGATCTTTATGCAGATGAAACTGTTTCTTTAAGCGCACAATATCCTACAAAAGTTAAAACAGGAATTGCTGTTGGATTTCCTGAAGGTTGGGGAGGATTTATTAAAGACCGTTCATCTATGGCAAGTAAAGGTTTCTCTGTTATTGGCGGAGTTATTGACCAAGCATACATTGGTGAACTTTCTATTGTAATGACACATACTAATGGAAACATATTTATTAATAAGGGTGATAAAATTGCACAGCTTGTACCTATTCCTCTTACAAATTGGCCTATATTTGAAGTTGAAGATCTAGGTCAAACAGATCGTGGAGAAAAAGGTTTTGGAAGTTCAGGAATTAGATAATTATTTTTTGTAAAATGTATAAATATTTTCATGAACAATGAATGCTTTCTCCCTGATTACAAAATCCACGATATAGGTAGCGCACAAGCCCTATCTCAAATTTACCCTCAAAATGTAAGAGACTTAAATATCCCTAAAATTTGGAGTAAAACAAAAGGAAAAGGAGTTGTAGTAATGGTGTTAGACACTGGTTGTCCAATAGATCATGTAGATTTAATGAGAAACATTGATTTAAGTAAATGTCGTTCTTTTATTGAAGGTGAAGATATATTCGATTCATATGTTGGTCATGGAGTTCATTGTGCAGGAACTATAGGAGCAGTTGATAACACAGAAGGTATTGTTGGTATTGCACCAGAAGTTACTATTATTACTGCAAAGGTTTTAGATAAAAATGGGCGTAGTCAAAACGATAGTATTTTAAAAGGATTACAATACTGTTTAAAAATTCTTCCAGATGTAATTAACCTTAGTCTTGGTGGTCCAAGTCCAATGCCAGAAGTTCATGAAGTTATTAAAAAACTAACAAATCACGGTGTTGTAATTGTTTGTGCAGCAGGTAATAATGGTGAGGAGAATATTCTTTATCCTGCAAAATACGAAGAGGTTATAACCGTTGGTTCTTACTCTGATACAATCTTAAAAGATCGTTCTAGTTTTTCATCATGGGGAAAAGAATTAGATATTATGGCACCAGGAGATAAAATTCTTTCAACATATCTTAATAAAGGATATGCAGTATTATCTGGAACATCTATGGCAACTCCTGTTGTTAGTGGTGTTGTTGCTCTTATTCTCTCTAAATATAAAGCAGAAAACAAAAACTTAAGTGTTGACGAAGTAAAGAAAATGTTATATAGTACTGCTCTTGATGTAGGTAATAAAGGTTGGGACTCTACAAGTGGATGGGGAATAATTAATCCAGAAAGTATTTTTGGAGAAGTTGTAACTATTCAAGGACTTCCAAAAAAGAGTAAAATACAAACCTTCTTTAATAAAATTCTTAAATTTTTCAAAATCAAATGAATCTATCCGATTTAATATTATTCTTATTTTCCTCCGCAGGTTTAACATTTACAGTTGTACATGCTACAATTATGGATAAACTTGGGGTTCGACAGTTTTTAAATCAATACTCTTTTAGTAGAGACTTAATTAAATGCTCACTATGCACAGGATTTTGGGCATCGTTATTAATCTCCTTTTTATTTTTCCGAAATTACAATCCTGCATTGCCTTTTGCAGGCTCGGCATTCTCTTTCCTTTTTGAACGACTAACAATACTACTAGATGAAAAGATCATACAAATCGAAAAAACCAAAAAAACAGATTAAGATTCTTCCTCAAAAACAGACTGAATCACAACTTACAAACATTACAGCTAATTGTGACGGATATACAGAAGTATCTCCTGAAAAAATTGAAGATTATAAAAGCGTTTACTTTTATGTAAACAAAGAAGATAGAATTTTATTTCCGTTTATCTATCATGAACTTTATAAGATACACGGTCTTTCTGAAAGAGTTATAATTAACCTTAAAAAGAACGAGTTTATTAAAATAGAAGAAGAGAAGAAAATTACTTTTTCTTTTTAGATTTCCAAGATATTCTCTTAGAGCTTTTCTTTTTTCTCATAGATGAATTACATTGAGAAAGTGTTGGACGACAGGCGGGATAGCTTTTACGCTTCTCGCCTTTTTGTCGTCCACAAGGTTTTTTAGTTTTGCAGTCTACCCATCCTGGCTTACCGCCACTTTTATGAGAAAACCAGTCATGAAGACTTTCTTCTCCTAAGATAGAATTTACAAAACTGTCAAATTGATTCATTTCTTTTTAGAGTTTCCCCAATTACTTGCACCTTTCTTACGACACTTTACAAGAGCACCGCTGGCATAAGCACTAGGGAATACCCGATAACGTGCCTTTACTTTATGATAACATGCGTCTTTTTTTCCAGCCATAATTATCTACAAGAAGATGAACAAATATAGTCCTCTGGTGGGAACTTAGAATATTGATAAGCAATAGCCTTACCACTTGCAAGAGTAATGCTTGTTAATGGTGCATACCATGTTTGACTAGAAGTGAAAGCAACGTTTGTAAAGCTTGACCCATTTACTTGATAAATTAAGGTTCTATTATCGTCTGCTATAGAACGAAATCCTGCATTAGAAACCACAGAATTTGTTAAGAAATCAATTTTATAAAATACAAAAGAGGAATTGCTAGGAGTAAAAGTTCCTGCTCCACTCAAATAAACTTGTCCGTGTCCGCCTGTCATTAATTCCCATGCAAATAATTGTCTGCGGTCATTATAACTTATGCTTGTGCTTGGTTGAAGATACATATCTTTTACTTATTTAATTTTCTTATTTCATCATCAGAAACTCCCATTTCACGAAGTTTATTAATTATAAATTTTAAACGGGAAATTTCATTTTCTTTTTGTTTTAATAAATTGTTTCTTTTATTAGCATCATTTGTCAAATTTATTTGTGAATCAAAAGTTTTAATATAATTTGCAATTTGAGATGCAGCAGTTTTATAATCTTGCGGAGAATCTTTTGCAGCAAGTGGAGATGTAGCAAGTGTTAGTGCTGCTCCAATGCCACGAAGCATATTATTTTCATAGATTGTTGCGAGAGGATCGTTCATATTTTTATTTATCTTTATAAATAGATATATGAATATAGAACATACTATTGTTCACTGGAACTATTTACCAATTGATAAACCTAAGAATTTATCTCATCAACAAATTAAAGAGTCTATACAAATAGCCGCAAAGGAATGGAACTCATGTCTTAAAGGTTTAGTAGAATTTGTAGAAGGTACTGGTGATTTACAAATCAGATTTGCGTTTGACACAAAAATAAATAAAATATCACACCCAAACAGAATTGGAGAGTGTCGACAACTAAAAAATCCAACATCATGGGAAATATCATTTGATACAAGAGAAAAATGGAATGTTGGTGGGTGGAGAAAAGTTTTAGGAGTTGGGTATGATTTACGATCTACCGCATTACATGAATTTGGTCACATAATAGATTTGCCACATGCAGACCGTTTTGACTTTATAATGCACGCTGATTATAACGAACAAATCAAACTAATTAAAGAAGAAAGTGAAAAATATCGTGATTATTATATCTCGGTGAATAATAATATCCGTGAATATATTAAATAGGTATATGAATTTCAATGATTTTTATTTAAATTTTTCAAAAACCTATTCTAGAGAATTGAGCGAAAGTTTATGTTCCGAAAGTAAGAAAAAAGAAACGCAAAAAGACGCATTTCAAGAATTTGCGGAAAAACGCAATTCTGGTGCTGAAAAGATAGCTGATGCGGCACATGAAAAAGGTGGTTCTGCTATGCTAACATATCATCACTTCAAAGTAAAATTGCCGCATTATAAAAAAGCAGCAAATGGTAAATTTGATATAGATCAAGCAAAAAAGCAATTGAAACAACTTACTAACCAATTAAATGATGCTATGGACGGCACTATCAAAATGCAACAAACAGAATTTCAAAAAATTGTAGGTTTGATCGAAGTGTTGGGAGAATTAATTATTTTTTCTCAAACTCATGAATAAAGACTTTACAGGATAAACAAAATTATGAATTTTAATCAATTATATAAATTAGTAGTTGAATCAAACGATTTAGAAAATATTAAGACAGGAGTTCCAATTACTATTCCTGCTTATAGAGCAACTCAAACTAAACCAGGACAATCTTTTAAAATAGCAAGATTAGGTGATTTAGGTTCTGGTATATATCTAACAACTTCCAAAAAGATGGCAGAAACATACTTAACTTTTGATCCATCCTCTGGAGAAGATAATAGAATAACGAGAAGATTAGCAAGTGTTATAGTTACTCTTAATAATCCTGTTGTAGTTACTCACCATACTCATTTTCCAATTTTAGAAATTCTTTTACAGATTGGATGGGATAAACAAAAAGTATTGGATAGAACTAATAAAGATTATGAAAAATATGGGGCATTAGGCAAATGGGTGCAATCTGCTTTACAAAAAAACAATCATGATGGAATAATTGTTAATCGAGGAGACGGTATGTATGAAATCGTCGCATATAATTCATATAATATCCATGAAGATATTAACTAAATTTATGAGATTTAAAATGTTCTTCTTATTATATGAAAATTTATCTGTAACTGGAGTAAAGATAACACCAGAAGAATCTATCTCAAGTGCTGCTATTAGAAATAAAAAAACAGGAGAAATAATAGAGGGAGACTTTCACTATGATGCACAAACCACTGCATGGGACAAGGGTTGGTTTCCAAAAAGTATAACCGATAAATTCTTAAATGGAATAAGAGAACTTCAAGACGAAGAAGATGGTTATAAAATAATAAACGATATTCTTGAAGATGGTTTTACCACTTCCGAAGGAAGATTCTTGTCTAGACAAGATGCACTTAAAATAGCCAGAGCAGCAAGACAAATAAACCCAAGAATGCGTCCTGATGATGATATGATAAGTCATTATAGTAATGGTCCAAAAGTAAAAGATATATACTTAAGATCAGAGGAGTTGCTATAAAAGAGTAAATATTATTATGAATTTCAAAGAGTTTTATAAATTTAAAAAAGATAAATCGGATATAATATCTGAATCACAAAATTTTGATTTTGAACGTCATAAATCTATGATTTTGAGCTTTATTCAAAAAATAAAAAGCAATAAAATATTAACAGAATATGATAATCCTTTTTATAAACTAATTGTAGGAGATGTTGGAGGTTCTGTTGGCGCACACAGAAACACAGGTTTTACTCAAGAGCAAAGTGACCAATGGAAAAATTATTTCTCATCAAATGTTTTTGACACGGATGGTGTTTGGAGTCAAAGAAATTTAAATAAAAATTCACCAAGAAAAAGCGGAGACAGAACTTATAATTATTATATAAGCATTGCAAAAGATAAAAATAATATACTTAAGTTCTGGAGTAAACTTGGACAACTAGATGCTGCATTATCTAAATTATCAAATGATACTGGGGTTCCTATAAGTTATAAAACTCATAGACTATTAGATGCATTTTTAGCACATAATGACAGTCTTAAAGTTTATTATTATGATGCACAATTAAAACCTCAGATTGAGAGTATAGTTAAAGATTGGTTAAATAGTAACGGTATAATCCAAGGAGATAGAACACATCATCATGGTGTGGATAAACCTGATGCTAGTGGTAAAAAGCTTTCGTTTGGACAAATATTATCAAATCAAGTAGCTCAACAATTGATAAATGCTATAAAACAAAATCCAAACGTAAAAAACGAACAATGGTTTGAATGGGTTAAAAAATATACCCCTGAAATTATTCGGAAAATACAAGTACAATAAAGTTATGAAGTTTAAAGAGTTTTACAATTTATTAAATGAGCAGAGTGAAGACTCTTTCAAAGTCTATCATGGAGGAAAAAAATGGTTTACCGTTCCTAATCAATTAATAGCATCTAAAAAAGATCGTCATAATTATGGTGTAGGTATATACGGTACGAATTTATTAAGAACTGCAAGAAACTATGGAAAAGGAGGCAGAGTTGTTCATGAATTAGAAATAGATAAAAATTATAAAGACTTAGACAATGTTTCTATTGATGTAGAAGAAGCAGTAGATTTTGTAAAAAACTTATCAGGTTTAAGAAAAAAACAAACTATAATCGAAAATTTAAAATCATATTCTGAAAGAGTTCAAAAACAGATTATTCCAATTTCTATACTACATAATTTAATTCATAATTATGATGCGGCTCCTGGTTTATTAGGAAAACAAGTTTCAGACTTTCTTGTTTCAAAAGGAGTTGATGCTAATTATATAAGACAAAGCGGAGACGAATTTTGGTTAGTTATTTTTAATCCTAGAATAATAAAAAGTTTCAGAATCGTTGATCCTAAAAAAGAAGGAAACGAATTTCCTTTTGAATTACCAAATATAAAAACAATTAAATAACTATATGAATTTTAAAGATTTTTATAAAAATAAAGAAAAAGTATTTACCGAAAGTGCTCATGTAAAAATTGATATAGAAAGGCTTTTACCTGATAAAAATAATATGGAAATTGCTGTAGATTCTTTACATAAAGGAATGTATTCGGATGATAAAAAACCTATTGACGTATATAAAAGTGGTAAAAAATATATTGTTGCAGATGGGCATCATAGATTGTTACAAGCGATAATAAACCAAGAAGATTCTATAAATGTAAACATATTACCATATTCTAAAATATCAAGAAATGGTACTGTCGTATTAGATTTATACAATGGTGACTTTTATGGATTAGATAGTTCTTTAGAGAATGGATGGCTTATTAAAAGATTATAATACTAAAAGAAAACCCACTCAATTGAGTGGGTTTTCTTTTTTATCCTATTAATTCTTTTATAGGTTCAGCTTTATTACCAATTGTGAATGGTCGGTTACTTGGACTCATCCATATATGATCATGTCGTATTCCTAACAAGTGACCAATCGTTGCATTAAGTTCACCAATTTCAGTTGGACGTTCTACAACTTTTTGACCATTCTCGTCAGTTTTACCAACAACCTTACCACCAAGACCACATCCACCAATTAGGCAAGAGAAAGCACTTGGATGATGATCACGCCCTTCATTTTTATTTAAACCAAGTAAATTATTCTCGTTTTTAGAGTCTATTGTTCTACCAAATTCTGTTGCAATTACAACAAGAGTTTCTTTTAATAATCCACTTTCACTTAAATCACTAAAAAGAGAAGCTAGTGCTTTATCATAGTATTCTGCTTTGTTAGTCATTGCTGTGCTAATGTCATTATGCATGTCCCATCCACCGTCACCAATCTCTATATAGCGCACTCCGCGAGAGATTAAGCGTTTAGCAAGAAGGCAACCTTGACCAAAGTTACTACGTCCATAACGGTCACGATTTTCAGGGGTTTCTTTGGTAAGATCAAAAGAGTCTAAGTCTTCACTCTTTAATAATTTAAGAGTTTCGTCATAAAGAATATTGTATGAGTTTACATCTTTAACACCGTAGCCTTCTCGGAAATTACGATCAAGAGCATCCAACACGCTTAAACGATGATTTAAATTTGTTTCAGAAACAGAAAGTTTACTAAAACGAAGACCTTCGTTTGGATTTATAATTGGAAGAGGAGTAAATTTTTTATCTAAATATCCTTCTCTTGGGTGATCTGTATCACCAGAGATAAGAATATTATCAGGAATAGAATCATGACTTTTACCTAATAGGTATGAGCTTATTGCACCCATTGCAGGGTGAACGGTTAAACCGTTTTTATTATAAGAAGTTCTCATAAGATACTGACCTTGTGAGTGTGCTCCTGTTTTAGATGTCATTCCTCTTAATAGAGAAAACTTGTCACCGTGTTTTGCTAATTGTTTAAAATATTCCGAAACTTGAAAGTCTCCACTTGTTTGAACGCTTTTAACGCCACCCATAACTTTATCACTTTTTGGATCAAAAGAATCAAGATGACTCATGCCGCCATTATTATAAACGTAAATGATGTGTTTAGCTTTTCCGAAAAAAGCAGACTGTTTAACCTCTGCAAATGATGGAGTATTCAATACACTAACGCCAAATGTTGTGTATGCAAGTTTTTCTACAAACTCTCTTCTGTTAAGAGAACAATTGAGGTTTAGGTTTTTTTCCATAATTTTGACTTTCATTTTCAACCATTTCGGATTTTTCCTTTTTGGTAAATTTTATATAATTTGCTGCTGTAATAATAGCATTGTAGAAATTTTTAGACTTTTCTAACAAACGTTCTTCTTCTTGAAGTATTAGTAATTCTTCCATATTATTTTCTAAATAAAAATTCTCTAGAATTGATTAGTGCCCATACAAGGTCATCTGTTTTTGTTTTAGTTAAGATTTCTTTTTCATTTATTTTGCTTGGACGGCTTAAAATGCTTAAAAAAATACTATCTTTTTGTTGGTTCTTTGAGAAATTCTGATATATCTGACTCTTTTTATCCATTAAGAGTTCAACAATTGGGGAATTCATAATTGTTAATATTTGAGTGATACTACCTTTATCATTAGATGAATCTATTAAAACTCGATCTGAAGAACCATATTCTTTTAAAAATTGACCAACAAAAGAATTACGATTCATTAGGTATGAGGAACGAACCAAGTCTATATTTTTATACTTTAAAAAATTCTGATTTATTTCACGATCATAACTACGAATTTTTTCCATTCTATCTAATAATTCTTTACCAGAAATTTCTTTCCAATCAATTTCAAGTAAATCTGAATATTTAGAAAATGAGATTCTGCTGTAGTTGACATCTGGAACAACAAGAGTTAAAATACTATCCCAAATTTGATATGCATTCATTCTTTTAACAAGAATACTTTGATGATGAAAGGTTTCAGAACTACCAATGTATGCTTCTCTGCTATAAAAATCAGAGGTTGTTATAAGACGAAGTAAACTTTTTATACTATAATTATGGTCTTTAAAGTAAACACCAAGATATTGTAAAACGTTACCCTCTGGGTAATCGCCTATAGCAAAGTTTATTTCTGGAACAATCAAAGACTGACCTACGACATTGTTCCAAACACGATTAGAAATAGAATTTGGAAAGTCGCTATGATTAACAATCCACTTTGAAACCTCGGAACGGCGATTTTCTTTTACATCTTTTAATTTTCCATCAAGTGTTTCTGGTTTAACAACCTCAAATGGTTTAGCATCGTTATATTGGTAATCGTGTGGTAGTTTTAAGGTTTTATTGTCGTCATCTTTTAAATTAAAAAGATTTGCTGCTATTAACTGACGAACATTATTATCTATACGATCTTTTCCTGTAATCTCTTTAATCTCACTATCAATTCTTTTAATTATTTCGCCATAATCTTTACGGCGTTCACGATTTTCTAATGAATTAAAAAGAGATGCCATTTGATAAAAACCTTTTTGAGTATAGTCTTGAAATGGATCATCATGACACTGAGCACAAGCAACATCTTTTCCAATGAATAATTGTAAAGACGTTGCAAGATTATCTAATGGCATACCATTATCACGAATCATGTATCCAGTTGCTCCATTATCAGAGTAACGACCATTTGCAGATAGTAGAGAATATACAAAGTCTTTATATGATTGATCTGTTCTAATAAAAGATTTTACATAATCTATATAAGGGTATGATTTTAATAAACCAACATCATCAGAAAGTCTTTCTGGTCTTATACGAAAAATATCTGCCCAAAAATTATAGTAATTATTAACATAATCTTCAGAAGCTAAAATTGAGTCAACAACTTTATTTTTCTTTTCAGGATTTTTACTATTAACAAAAGAATTGATTTCGCTAATAGTTGGAATTCTTCCACCTAAATCAAGATAAACTCTTTTAATCCAAGTATAATCATCTACGGTTTTGGCACTACCTTTAACAGAATTTTTAGTATAATAAGTTTTTAAAACGCTGTCTAATTCATTAGTAGCAAATGCAGATAAAGTGAATAGTGTTGAAAATAATAAGATTATAAACTTTTTCATATCTGATTATATACTTATAAGAGAAACATTTTCTTTCATCTTTCTTTAAATTTTACTTTTAAGATTGAATAATAGTGCAGAAAAATTGATTTCGGCATCCATTACAAAAGAATGACGATACATATACTCGCTAATCAAAATACTTGCAATGCTGTTGCATTCACGAACATAAAGATGAAAAAGGTCTTTCATAAGAGAATGATAATCATTTCCAAACTTGTCTGTAGAATCTACAACCTTTTGACGAATCTCAAAAACGTCTTTACCTTCTTTTAGGTTTTCTTTGATTTCTCTTGCAAAGTCTCCACTATTTCTTTTATTATATGTAAAGGTTCCACCAAGGCAACAACGCTGTAACTCGTTGATTGTTTTACGAATATCAGGGAAAAACTCTTTTACAAGAGATTTAAGATTTTCGATACTTTCTTTTGGAACAATCACTTTTTCACTTTTAATAATTTGAACAACTCTTGTTAACACCATTTTTTCGGTGCAAGTAAAAGAGAACTCTTGACAGCGTGAACGAAGAGCTTCAATAAGCTTGTTGCGATAGTTTGCAGTAAGAATAAACTTTACCGAATCTAGATACTCTTCCATCACTGAACGAAGAGCTTGCTGTGCGGCAAGAGAAACCCCATCAGCTTCGTCAAGAATAACAACCTTACCATTACCATCAATAGATGATACAGCGATAAATTCAGAGATAAGAGTTCTTACAGTATCAATGTTACCTTGTTCAGATGCATTGATATACATATAAGAGTGCGGTGCAAACTTTTTGGCAAGAATCTTTGCAACAGTGCTTTTTCCAATGCCAGGATTGCCTACAAGAAGAAGATTATTTGGAATCTCTTTTAATGATGTGAAAAAATTCTTTTCATCTTCACTTAAGATTACATCTTCAATGTTTTGTGGTCGATATTTTTCTGTCCAAACTTGGTTAATATTCATGTTCTATTATACAATGTGTTTATAGGTTCGTCAACCTTTTTCAGTTTAAAGTAAATAACTTTATGAACTTTAAACAATTTTACGAACAAAACTCCAACAGAGATTATTATGATTTTTTAGAATATCTAAAATCAAATGGATGGGGGTGGACTGGAAGTGGTGCCTTTGGAACAGTTTTTAAAAAACCAAATAAAAATTATGTATTGAAAGTATATAGAAATGATCCTGCATATGATAATTTTTTAAATTTTATAGAAGAAAATCAAAATGATCCACATATTCCAAAAATAAAAAGACGTATTTTACCATTATCAAATAATCAATCTAGAGATTACGGAATTGTTGCAATAGAAAAACTAGATAGTTTGAAAATCGGTGATTGGAGATGGCGATTAGTTTCAACATTTGCAAATGCATTACATGATTATACTATAGGAAACTTAGGTTTTGATGAATATCTTAATAATGTTGTTGAAGCAGTTCGAGATATATATAAAGAAAATTTAGAAATAACTAAACAAAAAAGACCAAAAAATACTCGTTCTGAAAGTAGAAGACTTAGACGACTAGATTATTTCGTTGAAAGTAATCTCGGAATTTTCAAAACTTTTTATAAACTTAAAAAGTTTTTAGAAAGTAATGAGGAGAGTCATTTATTTGATATGCACTCTGGCAATTTTATGATGCGTCCATCAACAGGAGAAATTATAGTAACTGATCCAATCGCTTACTAAGCTATAATATCAGTTAAAATTTTTCCTTCACGAACAATATCTATTGGACGTAAATCGCTTGTCATTAAGCGTTTCTCATAATTTATTCCCATAAGACTATACATTGTTGCGGCAAGATTTTCAGGACTAACAGGATTTTCTTCTGGTTCAGATGATATTGCATCACTCTTTCCATAAGAGAAACCTTCTTTAACTCCACCACCTGCTAATACAGTAGAAAATACTTTAGGCCAATGATCACGTCCATTTGTATTATTGATTTTAGGAGTTCTTCCAAACTCACTTGTAACCATTACAAGAGTAGAAGAAAGCATTCCACGATCACTTAAATCTCTGATAAGTGCAGAAAATGCACGGTCAAAGCTTGGTGCTTGACCAATCATTGCAGAATTTAAATTACTATGATGATCCCAAGAACCATAATTTACAGTTACCATTCTTACACCTGCTTCTACAAGACGACGAGCCATTAAAAAACGCATTCCAGCAGAATTATTTCCATAATTTTCTTTTGTTTTAAGAGTTTCTTTTCTTAAATCAAAAGCATCTTTTGCTCCTGAAGAAGAAATAAGATTATATGCACTCTGATAAAAAGAATCCATAGCTTGAACAGAGTCACTTTTTTCAAGAGATTTAAATCTCTCGTCAATACTATCTAGTAAGAAACGACGACGCTGAAGCTGATTTTCACTTATTCCTAATGGAACATTTAAATCTTTTACTTTAAAATCAGAGTTTTCTGGATTGCTGCCAAGTGAAAAAGGACCATACTTTGTTGAAAGATAACCAGTTCCATTTTCTGGTGCAAATTGGTTTGGCACAAGAACATACGGTGGAAGATTATTTCTTCCGCCTAATTCATGAGAAACAATACTACCAAATGAAGGATATTGAAGAGCAGGACTTGGACGATAGCCTGTAAGCATATTATGAACACCACGTTCATGTGCTGCTTCACCATGAGTCATACTTCTAATAACTGTTAGTTTATCACTAATTTTAGATGTTTCTTTTAATAGTTCACCAAAGAAAACATCACTTATTTTTGTTTTAATTCCACTAAAAGGACCACGATATTCAGGAGAACCATTTGGTTTATAATCCCAAGTATCTTGATGAGCCATTCCACCAGGAAGAAATATATGAATAACACTAGTTGCTTTTGCAGCTTTTGATTCATTTGCCTTTAACCAGAAAGGAAGATTTATTCCTGCTGCGGCTCCTACTTGGAGAATGGTTCTTCTGTTCATAACAATGATTATCCGTTTACAAGAGTTTTACCTTGATATTGAATAAAAGGCGATGGGTTTTCTGAAACTTGAATACTTTGTAGTGATGCAAGCATATTCATTACTTGCTGAACCTTGTCAGCAGGAATCGAAAAGATTTGACCTGCTACTGTTACGTTTACTCTATTAGCTGCGATTGTGTTTAGCATAATTGGAGTTGGTAGAGGGAATCGAACCCCCGTAAAGAGTTTTGCAGACTCTTGCCTAAACCATTCGGCCATACCAACATTTAAAATACTTATTGCAAAGTATCGTAACATAGTATAAACTACATTTATGGAACAGTCAAGAGAAGAATTGAATAAAAAAATCAAAAAATACGGTTTTTATGCATTTAATAAAAACTTTGCAGATAATGGAGTGGGGTTAATAATTTTTGAAGAAGACGACAAAACTATAAAAGGAATTCGTATGAAAATTGGAAACTCTGAAAAGTTTGAAATGTCTCGTTTAGGTTTTGAAAACCATCTTGTTTATGATTTTATAACATATATTGAATTATTGCCTAAAACAGTTTGGAAAGAGTATTATCGGATTTATAAAAAATAATTTGATAACTTGTACCTACTACGTTAATATAAGCCCTATGTCACAACACTACGACAAACTCATTATTGATGGTAACAATTTCTTATTCCGTGCATTTTTTGTAAAACGCCCCGATAAATTTGTTGAAGGAGTTAACGTTACTCCTATTCATCAGTTTCTTTCAATGTTTAAATCGGTTACAAACCGATTTAAACCAAATGAAATTATTCTTACATGGGATAAGAAACTCCACCCTACAAAAAAGAATTTTCGTAAAGAGCTTGTTCCTTATAAGGAACAAAGAGTCGAAACTGAAAAGACTAATGAACTTTTCAATACAATTTCATATATTCAAGAGTTTGTAGATGCTCTTGGAGTTAAAACCATTTATCCAGTTAACATGGAAGCTGATGATGTTATTCGTTACTTGACACTATCAAGTGATGAAAGCTCACTTATTGTAAGTAGTGACCGTGACTTACTACAACTAGTAAAAAGTAATGTTTCTGTTTATCTACCAAACAAAGATTTTATTGTTGATGAGAATAACTTTGAAACTTTTGCTAATGTTAAGAAACAATTATTCTTACTATACAAAAGTATTGTAGGAGATGTATCTGATAATATTAGTGGTTTGGAAAAGTTTGGTCCTGTTCGTGCAAAAGCACTTGCTGAAAAAATTTATAAAGAAAACCATTCAGATTTTATTACTGATGATTTAAGCGAAGAACAAATTCAAATAATTTCTCGTAACTTATCAGTAATGGATTTAGAAAGAACCGAAACTGTTTTTCCAGAAGAGTATATTTTTTACAAAGAACAAGATGATAATTTCTCTGGTAAATTTGAACCTGATGAACTTAAAAATCTATTTAAAAAGTATGGTTTTACTGTATTTTTGACTAGTTTTGGGGAGTGGAATTCGCTTTTTAATAAAAATTCGCTTAATTCTGATTTACTTTCCTGTATTTCCCTATAAGTATTTTATATATGATGTTATTACAAAATACACCAATCTCTTGTAGAGCCTGTGGTCAAGTGACTCCTGGCAGAGAATCCCCTGTTCGTAAAGCGGACGGTTCTCTTGTTATGGAATGTCAGTGGCGTTGCGGACGTTGCGGTTGCTTTTTAAAGCAAGGCATTACCAGAATTATCGAACCAGTAAAAAATGAAAACAAGTAAAAAACTATTAATATTAGGAGTTTCTCTAGGAATAACTTCTCTGATAAGTGGAGGACTAGCACTTGGTTTAAGTTCTTTTTTCTCCATTTATTTTTGGGGATCTTTTTGGTTTTTCTTTATGGCTCAAATATTTGGATCTCTTGCATGGGATCGTTACGGCGAAACAAATAAAATTCTTGAAGCAGTAAGAGAGTATAATGCAAAACCGTATAAGAAATATCTTATACCTTTAAATTGTGCTCATTGCGGTCATAAAAATGAAATTGAATTAGATTTAACAGATACAGAATTTCGCTGTACAAACTGTTTAAAATATAATGGTATTCATACTAATTTTATGAGTGCTGCAATTACCGAACCAGTTAGTCAAGTTGAGCAACAAATTGAGCAATGAGTTTTTTAAAACCTGACTACGATTACGATCCGCTGCAACAAATGTATTCTCCTCCAGAAGGAGAAGACTTTGCACCGTCAAAGATTTTTGTTTCAAAAACAGATTTATCAAAAATTATAAGAGAATTTTGTAAAGATGTTCCAGACGTAGCATTACATCGTTTTTTTGGTAATGTATCAATATCAATGAGAACAAATACAAATGTTTTTGATAGTGTAGCATTTTTTCAGAAATTTTCCGATGGCTTTATACACTCTTTAAAAACAAACTTTAAGGAAATATCACCAGAGAAAATAGAAGAAATTGAAGAATCTTTGAGTCAGACACAAAATCTACTTGCAGAATATTTAAACAGTAGTAATGTAGAAAACAAATATCTTCTGTTTCTAGCATTAGGCTTAACAGAAGGTATGCTAGCGTTTGAGAATTATTAACATGGAAAATACAGAAAATATAATATTACCCGATTTTAAAGCAGATAAATCTCGCTCTAAAAAACAACCAAAAAAAATTCTGGTAGAGAAAGAATCTCTACCACGATTGAACCGTACAGTCTTGTGTAAATTTTGTCAGAATGATCGAATCTTAAATCCTGACCAATTTCAAAATTTATTTGATTTACATGGCAGTGAAGAAAAGGTTAATGAAGAATTTTTCTGCAAACCATGTGACATGAACATGAAACATAATCCGTT
>Ga0114974_10000865_pt1 | contig 24337 bp, 27 predicted proteins | sample S_130206_EF_Meta_FD_87318 | JGI IMG/M metagenome (GOLD analysis project Ga0114974, IMG submission 87318) | Freshwater microbial communities from Lake Simoncouche, Canada to study carbon cycling - S_130206_EF_MetaG | ecosystem: Environmental > Aquatic > Freshwater > Lake | place: Lake... | reverse complement strand
GAACCGATGTAGTTCGCTGCAGCTGCGCCAGTCTTGGGACCGATCCAGCCAAGAGCGATTGAGGTAGGCGTGACGCCATCAGTTGGTGCACAAGCAGCGTTTTTCTGTGCAACCGAAAGTGCTGGCTTAGGTGTTGGCTTAGGTGCAGCATTTGCACCAGTAGCCGCAACCGAAACCACCATTGCAGTGGCTAAACCACTCACAACAAGGGCCGTAGTGCGGCTCTTCTTTGATGAAATAGACATGAACATCCAATCGGAATCACGCTCACACAAGGTGTGTGAGCGAATACCCCCGCGGCTGGCTAAGACTCAGCTCATGGGTTATTTAAAATTTAAACTGCGCACTGCGATCGCGCAATGTGAAAGGCAGAAATGTTGTCGATTTGTTATCAAATGACAACCATGACTCTCCTGACCGGAATTTCAGCCTGCACCTGATTCAGACCTCGTTCTTTGACTGAGTTTTGTCGTGATATGTCTGAAAAGTTCGGATTTATCGCCAACCAGAGAGCAATGCGATATCTGGGCTCGTTGGCGCGTAATGTTCAAGAGTGGTCATCACATTTTCAGACTTACTTGCGGCACGTGATTGGTATCCGCAGATCAGTGCGGATGGCCAGGTCAACCAGCCGCTGAGGTTCATTGATGTAGATGCCGATATCCCAAGTGATCTTTCAGACCTAGCCAACCGAGTCTGTGTTCTCATCGGAATCACCCGAAATCCCACAGCACAAGTCCGCCAGGTAGCTCGCCTGCTGGACCTCACCCTTACCAATGTGCCTACTGATGATGAAGCCTTTGTTGTCGTAACAAATATCGATCAAGCAATGACACAACTCATCACGGCAACACAGAACTGCGCCCGAGCCGCTATGGCTCTTGGCTTGACCCTTCGCTTAACGACACAGCTGCCTACTGCCGACGCAATCGCTGCAGAAGCATCCGCGTATTCAACACTTTTAGCAGGACCAGAATTTGCACACTGGTTGAGCGCGCGTTCTGCCAGGCAAGTAGCAGCAGCGAATGAAATCGAGCGGGTTCTCACTTCGATCACTGGTAGCACGTTGAACATTCGGATGAATCGAAAGTTACGTCTCAATGCAATTGACGGCGCAATGCGAGCGGGCCTAGTTGAAGCCTTCTCCATCGCGCTTGCCGATCCCACTTTGGAGGTGATGCTTACCGGCGAAGGTCCCTGTTTCAGTAATGGTGGGGATCTTCGTGAATTCGGTTCTACTCCTGATCCCGCCACCGCATGGACAGTGCGCATGACGCAGCATCCTGGTTGGTATCTGGCTCAGATTTCAGACCGCTCTACTGCACATGTGCACGGCAAGTGCATAGGTGCTGGTGTTGAAATACCAGCATTCGCGTCACGCGTTATCGCAGATCCAGCCACCACTTTCTATTTGCCGGAACTTGCGATGGGACTTATTCCAGGAGCTGGCGGCTGCGTAAGTATCCCTGCGCGCATTGGCAGATGGCGCACACTTTGGATGGTGTTGTCTGGTTCAACATTGACTGCGGACGAAGCACTCACATGGGGATTGATTGATGACATCGCTCCCGTCAATTAACACACACCACATGGATGCACACCAATGGGCTTTGGAATTACTCGACTTGGTCGGAGCCAAAACTACTCGCCCTGTTGAAGTTTTCGAAAGCGCACCCATAGCTGACTGGGCTCGAAGTGGTGCAGTTGCGATCACGGGAACGCCTACGAAACTTTTTACGCCACCTGGCTTTGCCGCAACAGCTGCGCGCGGGGCACTCCTTGCTTTGGATTCGTTCATTGGTGCAACAGGTATCGCAGGCGAGCAGCTACTAGCCGAAAGAGCCGCTATTTCACAATGGCCTGCCAAGGCCCCCTGGACTCTTGGTTTGCACTGCCGAGCAGTACGAACAACAGACGGCTGGTTTGCGTTATCCCTTGCACGCCAAGCAGATTTAGATGCCGTGCCAGCACTCATCAGTGAGCCCACTTCACATGAGTGGGTGAGTGTTGATGCTTGGGCTCGCACAATCACAACCGACGAAGCAGTCGATCGCTGCCGACAATTTGGGATGCCTGCTGGCGCAATAGGAAGTGTGGCTGGGCGAAACCTGATGCAGATCACCTCTCACGGTGCCACCGGTGTTAGGTCACTACGCGGCCTAAGAGTTGTTGATTTATCGGCTCTTTGGGCTGGGCCACTTTGTGCAAATCTGCTGCAACTCGCGGGTGCCGACGTGATTCGCGTTGAAAGTGAACAACGCTCCGACGGCGCACGTATCGGCATTCCAACATTTGATGATCTCTTACATTCAGGCCAAAAATCAGTGACCTTCGATTCAAATAATCTTGAATTTTTACATGCACTCGTCGCTTCAGCCGATCTGGTGATATCAGCTTCTCGTCCTCGTGGGCTTGAATCCTTGAGCCTTGACCCGCAGTCTTGGTTGGCCTCCAAAGCACATGGTGTTTGGGTGCAACTCAGCGCCTACGGATCGACTGGCCCCCAAGCCAACTGGATTGGTTTCGGTGATGACACCGCCATGGCTGCCGGTTTAGTGCGCTGGATCGAGGGGATTCCCATTCCGATCGCAGACGCAATCGCTGATCCACTTACTGGGGTTCATGCTGCTGTTGGTGCGGTGAGTTTGGCTCAACGCGGCGGTGCACACCTTTTGGAGCTTTCACTTGCCGATGTTGCCGCTGCAACGATTGGCGATCCCCCTGCCTCGGACCCAATCAATCGAAACGGTGCGTGGCAAGTAGAAACTGAATTCGGGCTTCGTCCCATAGAAAAACCGAAGGCCCGAACTGTTACTGGAACAGCTCGAGCCCTCGGTGCAGATACGGATGCTGTGCGAGCCGAACTCGCTTTTTAGTTGCTAATTTTTTCAGTGAATTTGGTAACTACTTCTTTGCCGGACGGTATGAAGTAGCGAGCATCAAAAATGCCGCACCCGTGCCAAGCGCTGCCGCAATAATCGCCCAATTAACGCCGAACATGCTTAGGTCGAGTGCATTGTCAACAGACCATTCTCCGGGGCCAGCAGAAGCAAGCGCGACAGCGACCAATGCAACAAAGAGCACGTATTCCCAACCACCCTTAAAGATGAAGTAGCCCTTGCCTCGGTGATCCGTGAGCATCGCCACGACCATCAGGCCAACAACCCCGGCGGCGCTCAGGCCTGTGAGTAGACCAATCGTGATTGCGATGCCCAGTCCCATTTCCGTGCCTGCTGCAATGCGTGCATGAAGCCAGCCCGGCTTAAGCCCGAGCGACTCAAACCAACTCGCAGTGCCTTTAAGTCCACCCCCACCGAAGACTTTGTTATAGCCGTGAGCGAAAAGCATCGGTCCTATTGCAAGGCGAATGAGTAACATCGCAAGATCAAGTGCGTTGGGCTCGGGATACATGGTGGTCATCGGGGTTTCTCCTTAAGCGGACGCCATGTGATCTTGGTCGTCTATGGGTCGTAGTCCTGCCGCAACAGGCGTTGCGAGGTTATGGTGTGTTCACTATCCCATCAAAAGCACCCGACCACGCGCTCGCCGGGGCCATTTTCGAACAGGACTTTCCCATGAACATTGAAGGTATCAGCGCCGTTGTCACCGGAGGCGGCTCAGGCTTAGGGCTGGCAACTGCAAAAGCTCTGGTCGCTGCCGGAGCAAACGTCGTCATAATCGATTTGCCATCATCCAATGGCGAAGCTGAGGCGCTGGCAATCGGCCCAAAAGCCGTCTTTGTCGCAGCAGATGTGCGCGATGAGTCTCAGGTCAACACGGCGCTCGATGCGGCCCAAGAGATGGGCCCACTTCGCCTTGTTGTGAATTGCGCCGGCATTGCGACGCCAAATCGGGTTATGCGCAAAGGAGAGGCAACTGCGCTGGCTGAATTTGAACGCGTTGTCTCTATTAACTTGATCGGCACTTTTAACGTCATCCGCCTCGCTGTTGAGCGCATGGCAAAGATCGATCCTGTCGGTGAAGAGCGTGGCGTTATCATCAACACCGCATCCGTTGCCGCCTTTGACGGCCAGATTGGACAAGTTGCTTACGCAGCATCCAAGGCAGGAGTCGCCGGAATGACCTTGCCTTTGGCTCGTGACATGGCGCAATTCTTGATTCGCGTTGTCACCATCGCACCCGGAACTTTTGAAACTCCAATGCTTGCCGGACTTCCAGAAGAAGCCCGCAAGTCTCTTGGTGACCAGGTTCCACATCCAAGTCGTCTTGGAAAGCCCGAAGAATATGCAGCTCTTGTGAAGCACCTTGTCGAAAACCCAATGATCAATGGCGAAACTATTCGTATTGACGGCTCAATTCGAATGGCCCCACGCTAAAAAACTCGCTTTATTTGCTTTTCTCTCACAAATAACATTGGAGTTACGTTGCCACTTCCTACCCGCATTCTCGGTTCAGGTGCAAGCGCCGTTGAAGTTTCCCAACAAGGCCTAGGCGGCATGGGAATGAGCATGGTTTACGGCACTCGCGATGATGTTGAATCAACAGCGACTCTGAACCTGTCCCTTGATCTTGGTGTCACCTTCTGGGACACCGCTGATGTCTACGGTCCACATCACAACGAAGAACTCATCGGCAAGGTGCTGCACACACGGCGCGACGAGGTAACACTTGCTACGAAGTTTGCCAATCACATGGTCGACGGGAAAATGACGATTACTGGTGATCCTGCCTACGTCAAGCAGTCTTGCGACAACAGCCTTAAGCGTCTGGGCATTGACACCATTGATGTGTACTACTACCACCGTGTCGATAAAAACGTGCCTATCGAAGAAACCTGGGGCGCCATGGCCGAACTTGTTACTGCTGGCAAAGTTCGCTTTTTAGGCATCAGCGAAGCGGCACCTGAAATTATTCGACGTGCGCATGCCGTGTATCCAATGACCGCCGGTCAATATGAGTGGTCGCTTTTTACTCGCGATATTGAGCAAGACGGCGTCCTTGCCACCTGTCGCGAACTCGGTATCGGCATCGTGCCTTATTCACCTCTTGGTCGAGGCCTTCTCACTGGCACAATCCAAAGCCAGGATGAACTTGTTGAAAACGACTGGCGGCGCACGAATCCTCGGTTCCAAGACGAGGAAATGCAGAAAAATCTGCTCCTCGTTGCCCAACTGGGCGAACTCGCTGCTGCTCGTGAGATCACTACCGCTCAGTTCGCATTGGCTTGGGTCCAGTCACAAGGTTTAGACGTGGTGCCGATACCTGGAACGAAAAGGCGCAAGTACCTCACTGAAAACGTGGCGGCCGCAACAATCCAACTCAACTCAGACGAACTAGCTGCGGTCGACGCAATTGCGCCCTATGGTGCTGCTGCTGGAGGTCGTTATGCGGCCGCTGCACTCAAGACAATCGCCGATTCGACGAAGGACAAATCATGACAGCGCCTCTGACTATCCGAAAGCCGGCAGGAACTCCAAAAGGTGGAGTGATTGTTATCCAAGAAGCCTTCGGCGTAACCGACCACATCATCGATGTGTGTGAACGACTCGCAGCCGCGGGTTTCCTCGCGGTCGCGCCAACAATGTTTCATCGCCAAGGAACTTTGATTGTTGCCTATGACGATATTCCGACAGCAATTGAAGTGATGTCGCAGTTGACTCCTGCCGATATGGCTGCGGATGTTGATGATGCACTGGCTTATCTGAAGTCAGAAAACCTCACTGAAAAGCAGTGCGCAATTATCGGTTTCTGCATGGGCGGAACCGTTACATACAACACGGCTGTTCGTTTGCCACTCGGTGCAGCAGTCACCTTCTATGGCGGCGGCGTGGCCAAAGGACGAATGGGCTACGAATCATTCATCGACCAAGTGGAGAAGTTGCAAACTCCATGGCTTGGACTCTTCGGTGATCTGGATCGAGGGATTCCCGTTGATGATCTTGAAGTGTTGAAGATTGCTGGCGGAGAAGCCAAAGCAGACATCGAAATTATTCGTTATGCAGATGCAGACCACGGCTTCCACTGTCCAGATCGTCCGGCAGTTTTCCATCAGGAATCCTCCGATGATGCTTGGCAGCGAACGATTGCCTACCTAGATTCACACCTCAGCTAAGAGCGGCCGGAAACCACGCGTCGGTTTGTACAAGTTCGCCCTGATACATGCGGCCGTCGCGTGGTTGGTTTCTAATCAAGCCTTGTCGATTTAAGTGAACGATGTGGGCAAGGGTTTCTCCCATCGCCGCACGTCGCAACATGCCTTGAGTGTTGTCCCAGCCGTGTGACCACGTGAGTTTTGATGAAATTTCATAGGTGCTTGCGCCTGGATCTTCGTTGATAGACGCAAGTACCTCAGCCAAACGATCTTCATGGTGCCTATTCATCTGAGCGATGCGCTCATCTAAACCGCTAAACCGGTATTCATGCGCGGGCAAGATCTCTTCTGGGTTCATACCAAGCATCGCATTGAGTGAATCGATATATGTTCCTAGCGGATCGCCATGCTCGCGCGGATGCACCGAGATATGCGGTGAAATTCGTGGCAACACATGATCGCCACTGATCAGAACATTGTTTTTCTCGTCCATGAAACAGACGTGTCCGGGTGAATGTCCCGGCGTCCACAGCGTGCGAATGTGTGGAGCGTCAGGTAGCGGCCGTTCGCCGTCGACCAGAGTGCGATCCGCTTTCGGAATCTTTGCGAACTCCACAAACTGACCTGCATCGACAATAAGTGACGGCATGTCGTTTGCTTCGATGCCAGATTTTATGAGCCAGGTCTCGCCGGCACGTTTAAAGACTTCTGGATCTACGTCTAAGTCAATGGCCACAGCATCGAGTTCATGCATCGCAACCCAAGCACCAGAGGCTTCGCGAATTCGACCTGCCAAGCCGAGGTGATCCGCGTGGTTATGTGTGACCAAGACACCTTGAACGTCGGTAATTGAAAAACCGATGGACTCTAAACCCTCATTGAGATTGACCCAAGCTTCATCAACTGGCCAACCCGCATCAATGAGCACGACGCCTTTGGGAACTTCAATCACATAGACATTGACGTAACGCAAGGGATTATTCGGGAAAATAACGGGAATCGACCATAACCCCGGCCGCACTAATTCAACTGGTGGTAGCTTTCGAACTCGCCAAGCTTCCTTTTGTACGTGACCAGTGACGGTAATTTTTGGTGGTGCAGCGACGGTCACAGTGCGATGCCGAGCACCTTGGAGTCGAGGTACTCCAAGATGCCTTCGCGGGCGCCTTCACGTCCTAGCCCGCTTTCTTTCATTCCACCAAATGGCACTGCAGCTGATGTGGGGTTGATGTCGTTGATCCCGATCATGCCGAAGTTCAACGCTTCGGCAGTTTTGAACGCCCGACTCAAGTTCGGGGTGTAAATGTATGCAGCAAGACCATAATCGGTGTCGTTAGCCATCGCGATAATGTCGTCCTCGTCATCAAATTCGATCACGGGCACCATAGGTCCAAAGGTTTCTTCACGATAGATCAGCATGTCTTGGGTAACACCAGTTAAAACCGTCGGTGCCCAGAACAAGCCTTTATCAAGGCCATTTTCCATCAAACGCACACCACCGGTGGCCACCGTGGCACCCTTTGCAACCGCGTCAGCAACCTGGCGTTCCATCTTGGCCAGGGCCTGCGCATCAATGAGTGGACCAACAGTGACGTTGTCTTCTAAACCATGACCTGCGGGCATCGCAGCCATCCGCTCAGTTAAGACTTTGGTGAATTCAGCGGCGATGGACTTGTGCACAAAGATACGGTTCTGGGAAATACACGCTTGGCCTGTGTTTAACGACTTCAACGCTGCAGCACCCTTGGCTGCGTTCACGGGGTCTGCGTCAGCGAACACAATGAACGGAGCATGCCCACCGAGTTCCATTGATACGCGCTTCATTGTTGATGCGGCCTTGGAAGCGATGAGCTTGCCGACTTCGGTGGAACCCGTGAAACTAATTTTACGTACCGTAGGGTTCACCAAAATTTCTTCGCCCACAGTGACCGGATCATTGGTGGTCACCAAGTTGATCACACCTGCCGGAACACCGGCTTCTTCAAATATTTTGATCGTCGCAATCGCACACAACGGCGTCTGCTCAGCAGGCTTGACCACAATCGTGCAACCCGCCGCCAGAGCCGGACCAATTTTGCGCGTCAACATCGATATCGGGTAATTCCACGGGGTAATCGCAGCCGCAACACCCACCGGCTGTTGAATCACCATAAACCGGTGATCAGCACGAGAGGAGGGAATCGTCTGCCCATACACCCGTTTGGCTTCTTCAGCAAACCACGACAAGAAATCAGCCGCATACGTCACCTCAGTACGCGCCATTCGAATGGGCTTGCCCTGCTCTTTAGTCATCAACGTAGCCAACTCATCACGCTTGGCATTCATCAACGCATGAGCCTTCATCAAAATTGCGGCACGCTCATAAGCCGTCTTCGCCGACCACGCCGGAAACGCCTCTTTCGCAGCGGAAATCGCCCGCGCCATATCGGCACGAGTGCCATCAGCAGCCTGACCCAACACCTCACCTGTGGCTGGATCCGTCGAATCGAAAAAAGCCCCTGAAGAACTGGCAACCCACTCGCCACCGATAAACAGCATCGTCTTTACTCCTTCTGGATAGGCTCACGCCTGTACAAGTGTTAATAGTTATCTTATTGTCTTATTCGTGGTCAGTCTGACCTAAAGTGATTGTTATCAGGTCAATTAGACGTATTATTGTGCTTTACCGTTGACCATGGCCAATATTTGAAAGGGCTGAGATGGCTACCCACATACCACCCCTGAACGCTGAACCTGTTCATGTGCCAAAAACTGCTGAGGTTGTCGCACAAGCCATTCGTAATCAAATAGTTCGCGGCGATATTGCAGAAGGCGCAGCCCTTCCTAGCGAAGCAGAACTGATGGTGCATTTCGGGGTTTCCCGCCCATCTCTACGTGAAGCCTTTCGAATTTTAGAATCAGAAAAATTGATCACGGTTCGTCGCGGTTCTCGTGGTGGGGCACGAGCCACTCGTCCAGACGTTTCTGTGGCCGCTCGCTACCTCGCCCTGCTCATGCAATTCGATGGAGTGCTGCTGAGCGATGTTTTTGAAGCCCGCGCCATGATCGAACCACTCGCACTTCGCTTACTCGCGCGCCGTGAAAATCGCCAAGAAGCAACGTTCGAATTGCTGGCAATCATGGATGAAATTGTTCCGGGCATAGATCCACGTTTACGCGTTGATGTCTGGTCACGTTTTTACGCACATCTTTTTCATAGTTGCGGAAATAAGACGCTTGAATTGCTTTACGGAACATTGACTGGAGTAGTTCGCAGCGAACTCGCCGACTCAATATTGCAAGAAGATGAAGGTTCGCGAAGCCCAAATTGGAAAAAGACGATTGATAAGGCAATGTCACTCGTTGCTGAAGGCAAGGGCGATGAAGCTGCAGCCTATTGGATGAAGCAGATGCTGCTCATCGAAGCGCGAGTACAAGAACAACACCAACGCCGAACACTCATTGATGCAACAGTGGCTTTCGCTTAAAAAGCTCCACCGCACCATTGCCCCTCGAAGGCTTTTACAGTAAATCCGCACGATCAGCGAAATCAACAAGTAGCTGTGCCAGCAACTTCGGAGCCGAAAGCATGGGCGAATGGTCCGCATCGAGTTCGACATATGTAGCCCCAGAAATCTGAGCCACCGCCTCAATCATCGGTTCAGTATTCGTCAGTTGATCTTGGGAGCAACCAATTGCGAGAATCGGCATATCTGGCCAAGCCCAGACAGGTGAAGGCTCAACAAAGCTTTCCCAATATTGGCGCCGCAACTGTGCTGCAGCCCACGTTGCCACTTCAGGGGTGCACGTGTTGAACATCAGGTCAATCGCCAGCTCTGTTGGCACTTCTGTGCTGCCATCTTCATAGCGAATAACTTCGGCCTGTCGATAGCGTTCTGTGTAAATCTGCGGATTGCGTTCACGCTGTTGCGCGGCACTCACATCGAATTCTGGAAAAAGAGCTGCCACCATCACCAGCCCACAAACTTTTGGGTGCGATGCAACAAACGGAGCAAGCAAGCCAGCAAGTGAGTGTCCAACAACGATGACATCGCCATCTATTTGAGCAAGTGCCTCAAATGCTAATGCTGCGTCATCGCCCAAGGACCGGCCTTGTATATCACCGGGCAGCTCTATTACATGGGCCGCAAATCCAGCTGCCTGCAAATGTTCTTGAAGCGGAGCCCAGCACCAAGCGCCGTGCCAGGCACCATGAATCAACACAAAAGATCGCACAAGTGGACCTTACTTCGTGGGATGGGTAAAGATGGTCTTATGAAAACCTTTGTCGTAACCAGAATGACCTGCGCCAACTGCGTTCGACATGTGACGCAAGCAGTGACGGATGTCGATGGCGTCGAAAGCGTGATTGTGGATCTTGAAGCAGGTACTGCATTTGTGCAAGGCAATCCCGAGGCTTCAGTTGTCATTGCCGCTATTGTTGAGGCCGGTTATCAAGCTTCAGTGTGATGAGGCCTTCACGCGCGGTGGGCGAGTCAACACTTCCTGCATAAATGACGCGACGAGAAGCCCTTGCCGGTCGAATACTTTTCCGCTACTGACTCCTCGGCCGTGATAGGTAGACAGCGGTTCAGCAACAAAGAGCAACCAATCATTTGCGTCGACTGGGCGATGGAACCAAAGCGCATGTTCCATCGTGACTACCAAACTTCCCTCAGGAACCGGCACATCGGGGGCCTGCGCATTTCCAACAATCATGTAGTCCGAAATGAACGCGACCACGGCTGCGTGCAACATTCGGTCATCGGGAAGGGTCACTCTCGGACGTACCCAAAAGGGATGAACCCGGGGGATCCGATGGCCGGGCCCGCGCTTGGAAAGGCCCTGAATCGGTCGAATATCTATGGGATCAATGGCATATAAATATGTCTCATCTGATTCGAGAGATTCGGGATCCGGATAGTTGAACTCTGCATCGGGTGTCCAATCAGTGCCCGACTCTCCAGCGTGAAAAGACGCCTGCATAAGCAAAGGTGTGAGGTCACCCATGCTGACCGTCACCTGCCGCAGCGCAAAAGCCCGACTGTCACGTAAAACATCAACTCGAAATTGAAGTTCATGTGCTGTTTTTCCTGAATCAATAAAGTTCGCGTGCAGGGATTGTGGCCACATTTGCGGATCCACTGTTGAACTCGCGGCCTGCAGAGCGAATCCCAGGGTGTAACCGCCAAAAAGATGCCCAACTTCACCGACAGCAGTACCGCTAAACAGAAACTCCCCGAGTGGGGAGAGTTTCAATATTTTTTCAAAATCTTTTTCAATCACAAAAATCACACTACTGGATCACACTCACGTCACGTAGTGCTTCTCGTGCGGAAAAGTTAAGGGGGCCGCCAATACGACAGCCCCCTTACTCATTGAAACTCCCGTTACATCTTGCCCAACATGATGGCTCCCGTAGGCGCCATCGATGCGCCAGCTGCAATAACTGCAATCTGCGGATTGTCCAGTTGGTTTGGTGAATCGCCACGAAGTTGGCGCACGCCTTCCATCATGTGTGTCATGCCATGGGCATAGACCTCAGCAAGATTGCCGCCGTGTGTGTTCACCGGAATCTTGCCTTCGCGACGAATATTTCCTTCAGCTACAAATGGGCCGCCTTCGCCTTTCTTGCAGAACTGGAAGTCTTCGATCGCCATGATGACCATCGGTGTGAAGTGGTCATAGAGCAATGCAACGTCAACGTCATTAGGGCCAAGACCAGACTTGTCGTAAAGATCCTGAGCAAGGGTTCGGTATCCACCAGTTACGTAATCGTCGTCATCACACATGTGCCCCCCAACCGCGCTGCCCATGCCTTGTGGATCGCTTGCAGCTTGGCCAAACCAGGCATCGCCCCAGCGAGGCGGCCCGCCCATCGCCATTGACACCAATGACACAGCTTCGTTCTTGCTATCTTTCGCCCGCTCTTTTGAGGTCACGATGATGGCAGTGCCGAAGTCAGACTCCATGCAAAAGTCCATTTTTCGAAGTGGATCGCAGATCAACTGTGAAGCATGGTGATCTTCCATAGTGATTTCATCTCGGAAGCGAGCATTTGGATTGTTCGCAGCATTACGACGAGCGTTGATCGCGATTTCACCGAAATGCTCAGTGGTTGTTCCAAATCTCGCCATATGTCGGCGAGCTGCTAAAGCAAACGAATTGCCCGGACTAATCATGCCGTGCGGCGGGCCATCACCTGGCCGACCCATGCCACCAAAACGAGCGTTACCTGGCATCGTTGCGCCGCGAACAATGCACACATAGTCAGCTTGGCCCGTTGCAACTGCCATGGCTGCATACATAAATGCGCCACCCATGGCGCCACCACCGCCACCCCAGCCCATGGCTGTGAAACGAAGACGATCGCAGCCCATCATTGCTGAGAGCATCGCGCCTTGATTTGGATCATTTGAATAAGAAGACCAGCCGTCGATCTGCTTTGGACTGATACCGGCGTCATCACAGGCCTTTTGAATAGCTTCAAGAACGAGCGAGTACGTGCCTCGCTCAGAGAATTCGCCTCGCTTACCAAATGCAGTTTGGCCAATGCCAACAATTGCGGCTTTGCCGCTTAACCAGTCAGCGCTCATGCTGCAGCTCCTTCAAGCGGTTCGAATACAACGAGGGCAATCGGACCGACATCAGTAGCCGCAATATCGGCGCCGGCTGGTCCATAGCCACCTGGGCTTGCGTACTTTCCTACGACTGGGTCAAAGGCAGCCTTCACCCGAAGGCCTACGTTAAGAGAGTCTTTATCTACGTCGTACACATTGGTAAGCAGACGTACGGCATTACCAGTAATCCCATCGAGTTCAACGACGGCGAAGTTATACACCTTCCCGTCATTTATATGCTCGTTCATCGGGCGGTCCACCCAAGAATATGAATACACCGTGCCCGTCTGAGGCAGGGTTTCATCCCAATGCCATTTCCAAGACAAGCAGTTGTAGCAAATATCCGTCGGTACGTGCCGGTGGTAACCGCAGTCATCACACTGCTGAATTACTAAAAGACCTCGGCCTGCGGCTTCGTAGTAAGGCGTAACAAGCCTATTCAGCGCTGGGCCACCTGTGCCGGGCATCCGCTCACTCATATGAGTCCCCAATTAGTCGACTTAATCTGATTCCGCACTCAAATATCAAGCTGCAGGATGGTGACCTTACGCCGTATATCCAGAGCCGACAACTAGTTTCCCAAATTCCATGCCAAGGTATTTTTCAACGTACTATTCCAGCGTGATGTTCGGCAATACCCGCTTGAGCCAGCCGGGCAGCCACCAATTTGATCGCCCAAACATGGTCATCAGCGATGGGACCAAAATCAGGCGAACAATAAAGGCATCAATTACTACTGCTGATCCTAAAGCGATACCGAAGAGCTTAATCGTTGGATTCGTCGTCGGAATAAATGACATAAACACGCTTGCCATGATCGTCGCGGCGATCACTACAACGCGCCCTGATCCACCAAGACCCCGGCGAACTGCCGTCTTGTTATCACCTGTGTGATGCCACTCTTCCTGCATTCTGCTGACTAAGAAGACTTGGTAGTCCATCGAAAGCCCAAAGAGAATCGCGAACACCATGATCGGTAAGAACGGCAGAATTGGTCCTGTGCCATAGACGCCTAAAACAGACGCCAATGTGCCATTTTGAAAAACTGCCACAGTTATGCCCAGCGCGCCGGCGAAACTGATCAAACTTGTAACCGCGGCCGTGAGCGGAATAACGATTGAGTGGAACAGCAGCATGAGTGCCAAGAATCCAAGACCGACAACTAAGAGCAAAAACAAAAGTAATTTGCTTTGCAACATTGCAGTGAAGTCGGTAGCAACAGCTTGCGTACCACCAACATAAATTGTTGCTGACGATGCAACCTTCGGTGCCGTCACATTTCGAATGCGTTCCAAGGTCGCTGCTGTTGCTTCTGCCTGCGGATCTGTCGTTGGTTGCACTATAACTGACGTAATTTTGCCATCTGCGCTAAATGCCGACGTGCTGCCTTTCAGCAATACAACAAACTTTGAATTCGGAAGAGTGCTTGCAACACCGGGTGTTGACTCAAGAGCCGAAACAACTGCACCAAGTTCTTTAATGTCATAGGGCGTCTTTAATTTCACTGCAACAAAGAACGGTCCAGCATTACCAGCACCGTAACCCTTGGCCATGAGATCGAAACTGTTGCGCAGAAGCGAACCAGGCGGCTGGGTTCCATTGTCAGGAAAACCTAACTGTAAAGACAATGCAGGTGCAGCCAAGAACCCGATAACTACCAGCGAAAGGATCGCCGGCACGAAAGGTTTGCGCTGCAGCAATGATCCATACTTTGACCACTTACTGTCATTGAGATCAACAGTTTTTGGATTCCTTGCCCACGGCATCCGAAGGGCCATTGCTTTGTGTCCGAGCAAGGAGAGTAAAGCCGGCAGCATCCAGAGTGCTGAAAGCATTACCATCAATACTGTTGCCGCAGCAGCCACTGCCAGGCCGTTGAAGAATGAAATACCTAAGACAAACATTCCAAGCAGAGCCACAATCACCGTCGAGCCAGCAAAGAGCACGGCTCTACCTGCAGTCGATACCGATTTAATCGCTGCTTCTTTAGGTGATAAGTCATCTAGCCCTTGGCGATATCTGTTCATGATGAAGAGCGCGTAGTCGATACCAACACCCAGACCGATCATCATCGCCAACGTTGGGGCAAATGAAGCGATACTCAAAACATTGCTGAAGATCCCCACGAAGAGAAGCCCGCCGACCAGGCCTGTAAGCGCAACAACAATGGGCAGGCCAGCAGCGATAAGTGACCCGAAGGCTAAAAGCAAAACAATGATTGCGACAAGCAGCCCGACGAGTTCACTGGAATCCGGAGTGGCTCCCGCCGCTGCAAGTGCATTGCCGCTGGCACCGACCGTCAGTGTTGGCGAATTAGCATTAAGAATAAGATTTTGAATTCGCGTTGCTTCAAATGCACCCGGAGCTGTGATGTCGAAAGTTACAGTTGCGTAAGCGACTTGGCTATTTTTTGAAATCGCTTTTGTCGCATCAATTGCTGCTTGGCCGGCAGAAATATAGAAGCCTAATTCTGCACCTGCTGCATCGACTGCTTTATGGAGCTCTGTCACTTCTTTTGGTAGGGCCTTAGCGATCGCCGCCCACTGTTGTGCATCGGCGTGGGCTAGCCAAGCAAGAACTGTCGCAATCTTGGCAAGGTCGTCGCCGTTGGCGTCAGCGATGGGATACAGGCTAGGAATCGCCTTAAGAATCGCCCACAGTTGCGTCGTAGTTATGCCAAGTTTTTTCGCGACTGCGTCAGCGATTGCTTTCGATAAATCTGCGGGAATCGGAGCGGCACACTTTGATCCGTAGTTCTTCTCATAAGGACCGACGACGCAAGTCACCGCATCCATTTTTGAAAGTCGCTCCAGTAGTGGGTCGACTTGTTTCTTCACGGCTGCGTCAGTGGCTAATCCCTGCTTTGGCGACCACACCACCTGCATCGTTGCGTCGGTCGACGCCAAGGCAGGAAGTTCTTCAAGGAGTTGTTGAGCAATTGTTGACTGAGCACCGGGTAATTCAAAGCTGTTGTTGTAGTTCGGCTTGAGTACCGCTGACCCACCAACAAGTGCGATCAATACTGCCACCCAAGCTAGCAGCGCGATCAAAGGATGGCGGACTGCCCAGCGACTCATGCTTGCTCCTCGAAACGAATGTATGCGAAGCGTAGGGGACTTTTCTGCTCAACCTTGATAGGTCAGCTGCGTAGTTGTGCAATGGTTGGGCGATCACCCAAAATGCATGACAGTAAGTCCCAGATTATTTCCCCTTGCGTCCCCCACACGATCTCACCGTCGCCAAATTTGAAGAATTGCATCTCTACCGGCAATCTTCTTGGCTCAGAATCATCGGGGGTTGTTCCATAGCCGTACGGAACTTTATTGGAGACGTAATGCATAGTTGGATCAGCCAAGTCGCGAAGTGCTATCACTGCTACTTCGGAAACCTCACGAGGATCTGGGGATAAGTTCGCCGCCGATTCAATGACTCCAACAAAAACACTGATGATGTGCCCCATCAGCGTGGGCCCCCGCGAATCAAGTTCGCCAAGAATTTTCGCCTGACTGACTGGCACGCCAAGTTCTTCTTCTAATTCACGCAGAGCCGCGGCGCCAGCATCAACATCAACTCCCGGATCAATCTGACCTCCAGGGAATACCCAATCGCCGGCATGGTTTCTCATGGTTGCTGGACGCTTAGTCAACACAACGCAAGCACTTCCATCAATTTCCACAATTGGAATGATCAGAGCCGAAGGCTTGATCACTTCTGGGGTGTGGAATACATACAGAGGTTCCCGCGGTGCAGGTAATTGCAGACATGCCTGCTCGATTGAGTCGATTGTGAAGGCAGGCATACCAACAAACTACACGCAGACCTAGACACCGTTCAGCGGCTTAATGCCCGTGACGGTGTTCCGTGTCAGGAAAGTGTTCATGCTCATGTTCAATGAACGAGTGCGGGTGAAAATGAGTGTGTGATTCAGTGAGGTGCAGCCACGTACCAATTGCCATCAACCCACCGGCAAGCGCGATCTGAACCGTCAGCGACTCACCGAAGAAACTAATGGCCACTATTGCACCAATAAATGGGGCAACTGAGTAATAAGCACCAGCGCGCGCGGTACCAACGCCGCGAAGGGCAATGACGAACAACACCAAGCTCACACCATAAGCAAACAGACCCAGAATCATGCCCCCCGCAATAATCCGCAGCGCAGGAATATCTTCTCCAAAGAACAATGCCAATGTGACGTTTGTGGTGCCCGCAACACAACCCTTCGTCATCGCGATCCAGGTTGCATCCACCGAAAGGACGTTACGGGTGAGGTTGTTATCGATCGCCCAAAGTAAACAAGCCGTGACCACGGCAAGGATCGGCCAACCGTTGCCGAAATCGGCCGTTCCTGGCCAACTCAAGACCGCCGCTCCACCAACGATCAGCAGCATGCCGAGTGCAACTCTTCGGCCAATATTTTCCCGAAAGACAACCCTTGCAATAAGCGCGGTGAACACAGCTTCTGCATTGAGCAGCAATGAAGCCCCGGTAGCCGGCATGTGCGTTAAGCCCAGCATCAGCAGTCCTGGAGCAAGCACTCCGCCGCACACCACTGCGCCGACAAGCCACCCGAGTTCTTTTCGAGCAAGATGAGCCCGAGGCATGCGTCGTGCGATACGCCAGATGAGTAAGCCAATACCTGTGCCCAGATAGAGCACACCAGCAAACATAAGTGGACCGGTGTCTTCGAGAAAAGCTTTTGCAATTGGTGTTCCCGCGCCAAAGAGTGCCGCGGCTCCTAACGCCGCTAATACTCCGGAGTTGCGCAGTGCTAATGCCATGGTTGATTCTTGCGCTAGGTCTGAGCCATGTCTACGAAGCGCGAGTAGTGGCCTTGGAAGGCAACGGTGACGGTAGCCGTTGGGCCGTTGCGGTGCTTGGCCACGATGAAGTCAGCTTCACCTGCACGTGGTGATTCACGTTCGTAAGCATCTTCGCGACTCAACAAGATCACCATGTCAGCATCTTGTTCCAGGGAACCAGATTCACGCAGATCCGAGAGCAACGGCTTCTTGTCTGTTCGTTGTTCTGGACCACGGTTGAGCTGGCTGATTGCAATGACTGGCACTTCAAGCTCTTTGGCTAACAACTTCAAAGAACGTGAAAACTCGGAGACCTCCTGCTGACGACTCTCGACTTTTTTACCAGACGTCATCAACTGTAAGTAATCGACAACAACAAGTCGCAAATCGTGGCGCTGCTTTAAGCGCCGACATTTTGCGCGAATTTCCATGAGCGTCATATTTGGTGAGTCATCAATAAATAGTGGTGCTTCACTCACTGTTCCCATTTTTGCTGCGAGTTTTGCCCAATCACCGTCGCTCATCGTGCCTGCGCGCATGTGGTGCAAGGGAACTTGTGCCTCTGCCGAAAGCAACCGCATCACAATTTCGTTGCGACTCATCTCTAGCGAGAAGATGCAAGAAGTGAGACCGTGCTTAATTGAGGCTGCGCGACAAATATCTAAACCAAATGTCGACTTACCGATAGCGGGGCGAGCCGCGAGAATAATTAACTGACCAGGATGTAATCCATTGGTGAGCGAATCAAGATCTGTAAAACCTGTTGGCACACCGATCATTTCTCCGCCGCGATTTGAGATAGCTTCGATCTCATTCAGCGCATCACCCATGATGTCGCGAAGCGGTGCGTAATCTTCGCTGGTGCGACGTTCGGTGACTTCGTAGACCTCAGCCTGCGCGCGATCCACCATGTCATCAACATCACCCGTGCCGGAGTAACCCATATGCACGATGCGCGTGCCAGCTTCAACAAGGCGTCGCAAGATGGCTTGCTCGCGCACAATGCGCCCGTAGTAGGAAGCATTGGCTGCTGTTTGCACCATCGAAACAACCGTGTGCAAATACGCAGCTCCGCCAATCCGAGCCAAATCGCCGCGCTTGCTGAGTTCAGCAGCAACAGTCACCGCATCAGCGGGTTCACCGCGACCATAAAGATCAAGGATGACGCCATAAATACTCTGATGCGCTGGGCGATAGAAATCATTTTCTTTTACGGATTCCACGACATCCGCGATCGCATCCTTGGACAGAAGCATGGCTCCAATGACCGACTGCTCAGCGGCAATGTCTTGTGGAGGAGTGCGATCATTCTGTGATGAAACAGGTAACTCTGTAACGCTCACCGTTGCTCCCCCTTCTGTTTGAAGCCGTTCTACCCCAAGGGTGTGACTTACCGTAGAAAGGCGGAGCCTTCCTGTCTATTTTGCCTGTGGACGAACCTGTGGATAATCTGGGGGACACACCGGGGTCTCATGGTGATGGTCTGGGGATGAGCTGGGGATAAGTAAAGTTTTTTCAACGCCATTCCCTCACATAAAGGTAAAATCAGACACGAAATCCCTGTGGATAAAAAATAATTTCCGCACAGACCGTTACGCTCCCAGCGTGTCGCAATTTCGCATTACTGTCGTGTGTCTGGGAAATATCTGTCGGTCACCGATCGCAGAGGCCGTGGTGCGCGATCGGCTGGTCAAGGCCGGTTTGGAATCTGCTGTAACCGTTGATTCTGCTGGTACCGGTGACTGGCATATCGGCTATCCCGCAGACCCTCGAGCGGCAGCAACCATCACCCAATTTGGCTATGAACTGGACCATAAGGCCCGCCAAATTAATGCGACCTGGTTCGACGCTATTGATCTGGTGTTGGCGATGGATACCGAGAATTACAAAAACCTACAAACAATGCTCGTCGAATCAGTGGCGCCAGCCACCGAATTGCGTATGTTTCGATCCTTTGATCCAGCCCTTGCCAAGTACCAAGATCCAAGTAGTGAACTCGACGTGCCTGATCCATATTACGGCGGCGAAGAAAGTTTCGTGCTTGTCTTGAAAATGATTGAAGATGCAGCAGACGGACTCGTTGCCCACTTGCAAGAAAAGATCCGTTAGAACGAAGGCTGCAAATAATTGTGGGTCCTAACGATTTCGTTAGGACCCACAATTATGAAGATCAAAATTACGCTGTGGCTGGACCATCGCCAAATGAGTTTGGTCCTTGGCTCTCTAGCATCCAAAAGATCAATAAAACAAAGTTTCCGCAAGGAACTAATGCAAGCAAAAGCAGCCAGCCAGAAGTGCCACGATCGTGTAACCGGCGACATCCCACTGCTAGGTTCGGGATGATTAAGCCAAGACTTATCAACCCTGCAAGACCAATAACGAGTAACCCAATCAATCCGCCAGCGCCAAGCTCCGTTGTCATGCCATCGGCTGAGGTCGTGCTGGTACTTGCCATCAAGATAAATCCGAGTAACGCGGGGATTCCAACAATAAGAATGTTAAATAAGTAGAAGAACCAGAACTCTGAACGGCTAGCACGTCCATTAAATTTCGCGTAATTGCTCATGCAGTATTTGATTGACGCTGCAAACGACATCTCAGACCTCCATAGAAAGACTTGGCAGAAGCGTAGCGAAAATCTACTGACTTTCAACCTAAAAACTGTAGAAAGAATTAAGGCAGGCTTCCCGCGAGGGAGGCCTGCCTTAATGTGAAGGGTTCAGCTTTAGCCTGCAACAACCTCAAAACTGAGTTTTGCGGTTACACCTTCGTGAACAACGACTGTCGCGTTGTACTTGCCGACGGTCTTGACGTGCTCAGCGATGGTGACCTTGCGCTTGTCAACGAGTGGGCCGCCGGCTGCCTTCACTGCATCAGCAAGATCGCTGGCAGTGATGGAACCAAAGAGACGTCCGGTGTCGCCAGCCTTGGCTTCAAGGGTGACCTTGAGAGCTTCGATTGCCTGCTTCACTTCATTTGCATGAGCAGTGTCGCGGATCTCGCGGACCTTACGGGCGCGCTTGATCTGGGTGACCTGCTTTTCGCCGCCGCGGGTCCAGGCAATACCTAGGCTGCGGGGCATCAGGAAGTTACGTGCGTAACCATCCTTGACTGTGACGATGTCGCCAGCGATGCCAAGGCCTGAAACTTCTTGAGTCAAAATCAGCTTCATGATGATTCCTTAGCGTGCTGTTGATGTGTAGGGAAGGAGTGCTACTTCACGGGCGTTCTTCACTGCATTGGCGATATCGCGCTGATGCTGAGTGCAGTTGCCTGTGACGCGCCGGGCGCGGATCTTGCCGCGGTCCGAGATGAACTTGCGAAGCAAGTTCGTGTCTTTATAGTCGATGCCTTTGATTTCGCCTCGGCAAAAAACGCAGTCCTTGCGCTTTGGAAGCTTGTCGTCCTTGCCACGCGCTGGTCCGCGCTTTTTGTTATCACGATCATTTTCTCGTGGTGCCATGTCTACTTACTCCTGTGAATTCAAATGTTGCTGGATTAGAAAGGTGGCTCGTCAAACGAAGCGCCGCCTGATGGACCGCTGGCCCATGGATCGTCTGTTGGTGCACCGGCGCCGGCATTGCTGCCGCCTTCGAATCCACCTTGACGCTGAACGCGATTTACCTTGGCTGTTGCGTAGCGAAGTGCTGGGCCGACATCCTCGACTTCAACTTCCATCACCTGACGCTTTTCACCTTCACGCGTTTCATATGAGCGCTGCTTCAACCGACCTGAAACGATGACACGAGTTCCTTTAGTAAGAGACTCTGCAACATTCTCGGCGTATTGACGCCACACACTGCAACGCATGAAAACGGTCTCGCCGTCTTTCCATTCGTTGGTCGTGCGATCGAGGACACGCGAACTAGAAGCGACAGTGAAAGACGCCACTGCTGCACCACTTGGCGTGAAACGCAGTTCTGGATCATTGGTCAAGTTGCCAATGACTGTTACTGCGATATCCCCGGCGGCCATTATTTAACGATCTCTGGGCGCAGCACCTTGGTGCGCATCACTGCTTCGTTCAGCGAAAGCTGACGATCAAGTTCTGCAACAGAGGCTGGAGTAGCGTTCATCTCCAACACGGCATAAATGCCGTCTGCCTTCTTATTGATTTCGTAAGCCATGCGACGACGGCCCCAAATATCAACCTTGGTGACTTCGCCACCATCAGCGCGGACCACGTTCAGGAACGTTTCCAAGCTGGGAGCGACGGTTTTTTCTTCTAGATCTGGATCGAGAATTACCATGACCTCGTAATGACGCATAAGAAACCCACCTCCTTTGGACTCAATCGGCCGGGGACGATCCCCGACAGGAGGGTTCTTGCGTGCCTGCTGGTTAAAGAAAAACCACTTCTTAGGTCAACAGGACTTCAAAAGGTTAGCCGACTTTGGGCTTAAGGCCAAAAGGGCGGATCTGGCTTCGTTGCTTATCCACCCATGCCTTTGTCCACGGATCCCCTCCACCGGCCGTGCTTGTTGTTTTCTGTGAGGGCTCAACTCGTTCATTCTTAGAAGATGACGAGTCCCTTGCCTATTTGGTACCAGAATCGGTACCGTTCTTCTATGGCCGTGAATGTCCGCATGAATGACGAGTTAGCCGGAGACCTCAAGGCTCTGGCTCAGGAAACCGGACGTTCCCAGCAAGATCTCATCCGCGACGCCATCGCTGACTACATCCGCAATTACCAGCTGCGTGCCTTCCCACCCGAGATTCGACACATGCTTAAGCCGGCAACTCACGCGTCACCGGAGCTGCTGGCTCGGCCACGACGCAAGCTCCCAGAAGGAGTAACCATTGAGAGCATGCTTGCTCACGAGCGAGGTGAGGGTGCTCGATGATCGTCTATTGCGATAGCAATATTTTGCTCAAACGAGTCTTGGATGAGCCCGATAGCGAAGAAATCACGCACCAGTTGAATTCAATTATTTCGCTCAACTCAACGCTGATTACCTCGGATCTTGCAAGGCTGGAAATCGATCGCAATATTCGTCGTGAGTTTGGCTCCCCACAACCCGACGATGTCCAGATTGCACTCGACTATGTCGTCCTCGCAGCCCTCGACAAGCACATTCTTATGAATGCTGCCGATCTGCCCTCTCGGTACTTATCAACTCTTGATTCCATCCATGTCGCAACGGCCTTCACTGTCGGCGCTGATCTCGTGCTCACCCTCGACAAACAGATGCGTGCGGCCTGTTCAGATCTCGGAATGCTGGTAGGGCCCTAGTCTTGACCCGTGCGCATTGCTACCTGGAACGTGAACTCAGTCGGCGCACGCCTCGAGCGCCTTTTGGCATGGATCGAACTCAATCAACCTGACGTCTTGGCCCTGCAGGAACTTAAGTGCACCACAGAAGCCTTCCCGTATATGGCGGTCCAGGCGCTTGGCTATGACGTTGAGGCTCTAGGCACTGGCCGCTGGAATGGCGTGGCTTTGCTTTCAAAGATTGGCATCACTAATGTCACCCGTGGCTTAGTCGACCAGCCACTCTTCGAAGATGTGGCTGAGCCCCGAGCCATTGGTGCTACCTGCGGTGGCGTTCGCGTCTGGAGCATCTACGTTCCCAACGGACGCGAACTCGATCACGACCACTACGCATATAAATTGGATTGGTTTGCGGCGTTGCGGCGCACTGCCGAGGCTGAACTTGCCCTCAACCCTTCGCTGCCTTACGTCATCATCGGTGATTACAACGTTGCTCCGACCGATGCCGATGTTTGGGACATTTCTAAGTTTGCGGGCAGCACACACGTCACTGCTGCCGAGCGAAATGCAGTCACTGCGCTGACCTCTGTTGGGCTTTCCGAAGTGCTGCCGCGCTCATTGAAAGGTGAGCCGTACACATTCTGGGATTACCGCCAAGCAGCATTTGGTCGTGGTTGGGGAATGCGCATCGACCTTGTTTATGGCAATGAATCGTTCGTGAGTTCAGTCAGTGATTGCTATGTCGACCGCGAGGAGCGCAAAGGAAAAGGTGCTTCAGACCATGCACCCGTAGTGATCGACGTGAACTTGCCGTGACGTTAACTGTTCGGGTCATCAGCGCAGATCAACACCGCGAATGGATTACTCAGCGCTCATCTGTGTCTTTTTTGCAACTTCCCGAATGGGGCAATGTCAAAGTTGGCTGGAAAACTGAATCACTGGGTTGGTTCCTTGGTTCTGAACTCGTAGGAGCTGGCTTAGTGCTGTACCGACCTGTGCCGAAAATCCCTGCCCGCTCACTGGCTTATCTGCCGGCGGGTCCAGACATCGACTGGCTGCATGAAGCGCATCCCGACCTGGCCATCAATGACTGGCTAGCGCCCATGCTCGCGCATTGTCGTGAGCGTGGCGCATTTCAAGTGAAGATGGGTCCACCCGTTGCCACCCGCCGCTGGAAAGCTGAGTCCATCAAAGACGCAATGGCCAAATGGCGCGAAGAAGAAGCCAACCCCCCTGGTCATCTACACGACGTGATTGCTGATTGGCACAGCGTTGAGGCGCAACACCTTTCGGTCCAACTGAATTCGAGGGGTTGGATTCAAGAAACTGCGAATGGCGCCGGGTTCGCCGACGTGCAACCCCGCTACGTGTTTCAAATCGATCTTCGCGACCGAACTCTTGGTGAAATATTTGCCGGCTTCAATCAACTTTGGCGCCGTAATATTCGCAAGGCCGAAAAATCTGGCGTTGTAGTGTCCCTTGGCCAACGTGAAGACCTTGCCGACTTCCATCGCGTGTACGTCGAAACAGCAGCTCGCGATCTTTTCACCCCTCGCGCACTTTCCTACTTTGAAAAGATGTGGGACGAACTTAATGGCGAGCATCCGGGTCGACTCACCTTGCACATTGCTCGATACCAAGACCATGTCGCTGCTGCAACGTTGATGGTCCG
>Ga0114974_10000862_pt1 | contig 24391 bp, 19 predicted proteins | sample S_130206_EF_Meta_FD_87318 | JGI IMG/M metagenome (GOLD analysis project Ga0114974, IMG submission 87318) | Freshwater microbial communities from Lake Simoncouche, Canada to study carbon cycling - S_130206_EF_MetaG | ecosystem: Environmental > Aquatic > Freshwater > Lake | place: Lake... | reverse complement strand
TTTCAGATATCCAGTCCAATAAGAAACCATTCCATATCCAGCGCTATGTGCCCGGTTAAATGCATAGTCAGAGAATGGAACCAAAATCTCCCAAAGCATTTCAATTGATTGATCTGAGTAACCGCGCTCGCGCATTCCAGCTTGAAATGGAATGTACTCCTTATCAAGAATCTCTTTCTTTTTCTTTCCCATGGCTCTGCGAAGAAGATCCGCACCACCAAGTGAGAATCCAGCTAATTTTTGCGCAATCGCCATAACCTGCTCTTGGTAAACGATTAATCCGTAGGTATCCCCCAGAATTTCTTCTAGTGGTTCGGCAAGTTCGCGGTGAATTGGAGAAACGGGTTTTCTTTTATTTTTACGATCCGCGTAATCATTGTGAGCATTCGCGCCCATTGGTCCAGGGCGATACAACGCAATAACTGCCGAGATATCCTCAAATGAATCTGGGGCAAGTGAACGAAGCAAAGACCTCATCGGCCCACCGTCGAGTTGGAATACTCCAAGTGTTTCACCGCGAGCTAACATTTCGAAAGTCTTTTTATTATCTAAAGGCAATTCTTCTAATTTGAATACTTCATCTCTGTTCGACTTAATATTTCTAAGGCAATCATCAAGCACAGTTAAGTTTCTTAATCCCAAGAAATCCATTTTGAGTAATCCGAGCGCTTCACAAGCACCCATATCAAATTGAGTAATGATGGATCCGTCAGCTTCACGTCTTTGAATTGGAATTACATCAAGCAGCGGCTCTTTGCTTAAAATTACTCCCGCTGCATGGACTCCCCATTGCCGCTTTAAGCCTTCAAGTCCTTTTGCAGTATCTATCACGCGTTTAATATCTGGATCTGAATCGTATAAAGCACGCACTTCGCCGGCTTCAATATATCTATCGTCATCTGGATTGAAGACTCCAGCTAGTGAAATCTCTTTACCCATTACCGCTGCAGGAAGTGCTTTAGTTACCCGTTCGCCGATTGCATATGGATAACCTAATACCCGCGTGGCATCTTTAATCGATTGCTTAGCCTTAATGGTTCCGTAAGTAATAATCTGCGCGACTCGTTCTTCACCGTACTTCTCAGTTGCATACCTAATCATTTCGCTGCGATGTCGCTCATCAAAATCTAAATCAATATCAGGCATAGAGATACGTTCTGGATTTAGGAATCGCTCAAAAAGTAAGCCATGTTTAATTGGATCAAGTCCAGTTATCTCAAGTGCATAAGCAACAACCGAGCCGGCTGCCGAACCACGGCCCGGGCCAACTCGAATTCCCCGCTCATGTGCATGCCGCACTAAATCTGCAACAACTAAAAAGTATCCCGGGAATCCCATTTGGCACATTACTGAAACTTCAAACTCGGCCCTCGCTCTATGTTCTTCTGGAACTCCGCCAGGGAAGCGAATTAATAGACCACGTGCTACTTCTTTAGCTAACCAGGATTCCTCAGTTTCCCCTTTAGGTACTGGGAACTGAGGTAAGAGATTTTCACCTTCGCGGAAAGTTATTGCACAACGCTCGGCAATTAGCAAAGTATTGTCACAAGATTCTGGAATTTCTTTAAATAATTCACGCATCTGTGCAGCTGTCTTTAAATAAAATTCACCATTTTCAAATTTAAATCTTTTTGGGTCCGCCAATGTAGAACCTGATTGAACACATAACAATGCTTCATGCGCCACGCTATCTTTTTCATAGGTGTAGTGCAGATCATTAGTGGCCAATAACGGTAATTTCAAATCTTTTGACAATTTGATTAAATCTTCACGAACTCTGTTTTCAATTGAAATACCGTGATCCATCAATTCAAGAAAATAATTCTCTTTTCCAAAAATATCTTGATAATCAGCAGCTGCCCGCTTTGCCTCAGCGTAAGCACCCATTCTTAAACGCGTTTGAATTTCACCGCCAGGACAACCTGTGGTGGCAATCAATCCTGAGGAATACTGGGAAAGTAATTCGCGATCCATTCGAGGTTTGTAGTAATAACCCTCAAGGGATGCCAGTGAAGATAATCTAAATAAATTATGCAGGCCCACATTATTTTCGGCCAAAATTGTCATGTGGGTATATGCACCACCACCCGAAACATCATCTTCTCCACCCTCGGCCCACTTAACGCGTTTGCGTTCATGCCGTGATCCAGGTGCAACGTATGCCTCTATGCCGATGATTGGTTTAACTCCGGCATTTTGTGCTTCTTTATAAAATTCATAAGCGCCAAATAAATTTCCGTGGTCAGTTATGGCTATTGCCGGCGCTCCAGAAACCGATACTTCTTTCACCAACTCTTTTACTCGGGCAGCTCCATCAAGCATTGAGTACTCGGTATGAACATGTAAATGCACAAATTGTTTTGAAGGGTCAGCTTTTTCTGGCTCTTGTGCGGAAGTGCTCATGAACGGCGAGATTATCGCTTTGGCGTCCCGGCGACCCGCAAAAGCCCAAGAGCAGCTTCCAAGTCGTCCGGATATTTGGAGGTAAATGTGACTGACTCCCCGCTTGCCGGGTGAGTGAAATTCAGTCGAACCGCGTGCAGCCACTGCCTAGTCAATCCGAGCCTGCTCGCCAATGTGGGATCGGCCCCGTACATCAGGTCCCCTACCAATGGATGTCGCAAAGCTGCGAAATGGACTCTAATTTGGTGGGTACGACCAGTTTCTAATTCGATCTCTACAAGTGTCGCACCGGGAAAACCTTCGACAGTTTCATAATGAGTGATGCTGGGTTTGCCATCAGCAACAACTGCAAATTTAAATTCTTCGCGCGGATGCCGATTTATAGGTGCATCAATTGTTCCTCGAGATGGATCTGGGTGACCTTGAACAACGGCATGATAAATTTTGGAAACTTCACGAGCACGGAATTGTTCCTTGAGACTTGAATAAGCATTCTCAGATTTTGCAACAACCATCAAACCTGTTGTACCAACATCCAATCTATGAACTATTCCTTGTCTTTCAGCCGGCCCTGAAGTCGAAAGCGCAACACCTCGACTGGCGAGCACCCCAACAATTGTTGGTCCGGTCCATCCAACACTTGGATGTGCGGCAACGCCCATCGGCTTATCAATAATTAGTAGATCGCTGTCCTCATAGATAATTTCAAGTTCGGGGACATCTGTAGCAATAACTTCAAGAGGTACTCGGACAACGGTGCTGATTACTACTTCAATTAAATCTCCGGTACTAACCCGATGCGATTTATTAACTTCGCGACCATTAATACTTATGGCGCCATTTTCAGCCATTTCTGCAACAACAGTTCGCGAAAATCCCAACATCCGAGCAACAGCGCTATCTAATCGCTCTCCATCGACGCCTTCTGGAGCGCTAATACTTCTTACTTCAGTTTCACTCATCTTTAGATACGACCGTTCGAATTGGAACTTCGCGCCATGATAGGAAAATCATCAAAGCCACCGAGGTCACTATAAATGAATCTGCAACGTTGAATAACGGCCAATTAGGCAAGCTAATCCAATCAACAACTGCGCCTTGCATGAATTCTGGTGCTCTGAACAATCGATCTGCCAAATTTCCACAAATCCCGCCTGTTAATGAGCCAAAACCCAGTGCCCACAGTGGGTGCGAAATTTTTGGCACATACCAAATAATTGCAATAAGTGCGGCTATCGCAAGAATTGTTAAAAGTACTGTCAGTCCAGTAAATGAGCTGAATGCAGCTCCAGAATTGCGGGCAAATTCCAAACGCAAAAAATCTCCAATAACCGATCGAGAATTTTTTCCTTCAAGTGTTTTAGTCGCCCAAACTTTGGTTGCTAAATCTAAGATAAAAATAAATAGGGCAGTTCCACTTACAATTTTTATCTTAGTGTTGATTAACGTCTTTCCTCTTTTTGCTTGCAGATCATGCAAAGTGTGGCACGAGGGAATACTTGCAATCGTGCTTTACCAATGGGATTTCCGCAGTCTTCACACTTTCCATACGAGCCTGCAGTTATTCGATCAAGCGCATGTTCAGTTTGCATGACCATATCTCTAGCGTTGTATACAAGAGAAATTTCGTGTTCGCGTTCAAAAGTTTTTGCGCCTGCATCAGCTTGGTCATCTCCGGCGCCATCGCCAGAATCTTGTAACAAATCTTCAGCTTGTGCTTCGGCTAGTTCTAATTCATGGCGTAAGCGAATTAACTCTTTAGATAGTTCGGCCTTCATCTCTTTTAATTCTGAATTACTCCATGGTGCTTCTGTTGCCGCAGCTACAAGTGGGGTCGGAATATCGCGCAATGGCTTTAATGTTCCAGCTTTAGAAGTTCGTTTTTCAATTTTTGCGGGTGGCGGAAGAGTTAATCTTCTTTGAAATCCATCTGCGGCGGCTGTAGCTGCTGCATTTTTAGGCAAATTTTTGGGTGGTTCTACAACTGCAGGTGCTGGATTCTCTTTTTTGGGAAACGGCTTACCCGGAGCTTTTACTGCTGCCGCTTTTTTGGCTGGTGCAGGCGCTGCCTTTTTCACTGGTTTAGCTGGGGCCTTTTTCACTGGTTTAGCCGCCACTTTTTTGGCTGGGGCCTTTTTGGCCGGAGCTTTTTTGGCCGGAGCTTTTTTGGCCAGAGCTTTTTTGGCTGGGGCCTTTTTTACAGGTTTGGCCGGAGCCTTTTTCACTGGTTTAGCTGGGGCCTTTTTTACAGCTTTTTTGGCTGGTTTGGCTGGTTTGCTCTGCTTATTTGTGCCCATGGCGGCACAGGCTAGTCCTGTCTGGGCTAATGAGCCATTACCAGCGGTTCGACTCGCTAGACTCCCCCCGATGCTGGCACTCACTAGCGTCAAACGTGTTGATTAGGGCCATCACCCTGGGAGCGTTCGGAAGATTTATCGGTCAATTGAGGGAAAATTCCCAAGATTACTGATGAGGTAGAACCGGTTGAGTTAAGTGGTTTTCTAACCTGCCCAAGCCGGTTAGCGAACAAGGTGGGTGGTACCGCGATCGCGAAAGTGAGCGCCCCTCCAGATAGATGATGATTTAACTATCTTGGAGCTAGGAGCCTGATGAACACGGAAAAAGGTAACTCTTTAGAGAGCCTTAACCAAACGAGTTACACAGCTCTGTCAGCCCAAATTGATTTACCATCGATGGAACACCAAATTTTAGAATTTTGGCGCACAGGCGAAATTTTTGCGAAGAGCACTGCCGCCCGAGACATTCCTGGTGCTCGGGAATGGACTTTCTATGAAGGTCCACCAACAGCAAATGGTTTACCTGGAACTCATCACATTGAAGCTCGCGTTTTTAAAGATCTCTTTCCACGCTTTCACACAATGAAGGGTGCATTTGTTCCACGGTTTGCCGGGTGGGATTGTCACGGATTGCCAGTGGAACTTGCTGTTGAAAAAGAATTAGGTTTCACAGGTAAATCAGATATCGAAAAATTTGGTGTTGCAGAATTTAATGATAAATGTCGCACATCAGTACAACGTCACGTTGGTTCTTTTGTTGAAATGACCGAACGCATGGGTTTCTGGGTTGATTTCGAAAAAGCATATTGGACGATGTCACCTGAATATATAGACAGTGTTTGGTGGTCAATCAGTGAGATTTGGAAAAAAGGACTTCTCGTACAAGACCACCGTGTGGCTCCGTACTGTCCACGATGTGGAACCGGATTATCAGATCATGAACTTGCACAAGGTTATGAAACCATCACAGATCCATCAGTCTTTGTCGCTTTTCCAATCACTTCTGGCCACTTGGCAGGCATTGATGCCAAATTACTTGTCTGGACCACAACTCCATGGACTTTAGTTTCAAATACCGCAATTGCAGTCCATCCAGAAGTTAAATACCTTGTTGCGAAAAATGAAGAGAATGAAATCTATGTAGTAGCTGAACCCCTTGTTAAAATCCTTGGTGACAATATTGAAATCATTGAAGAAATTTCTGGAAAAGATTTAGAGCATACAAAGTATCAAAGACCATTTGATTTTGTTGAGATACCAGATGCTCATTTTGTAGTTCTGGCAGAGTACGTTACAACCGAAGATGGAACCGGTTTAGTTCATCAATCCCCCGCATTTGGCGCCGAAGATTTAATTGTGTGCCGCAAATACAATTTGCCAGTCGTAAATCCAATTGCCGCAGATGGTAAATTCTTAAATGATGTTGCACTTGTTGGAGGCATGTTTTTCAAAGACAGTGACAAAGTATTAGTCAAAGAGTTGAAAAAACTTGGAGTCCTCTACAAGCACCTGCAATACCAACATTCATACCCACACTGTTGGCGCTGCCACACCCCATTGATGTATTACGCACAACCATCTTGGTACATCCGGACAACCGCAATCAAGGAAGCGTTGATGCGTGAAAACGCAAAGACTGATTGGCATCCAGAAACCATTAAGAGTGGCCGGTACGGCGATTGGCTTGAAAACAATATTGACTGGGCATTATCCAGAAATCGCTATTGGGGAACACCACTGCCAATCTGGAGATGCGAAGAAGGCCATCTTGAATGCATCGGATCCCGAAAAGAGTTAAGCGCGCGAACTGGTAATGATTTAGATGCTTTGGATCCACACCGACCATTTGTTGATGATATTTATTTTGATTGCCAACAATGTGGTGGTCAAATGAAGCGAGTCCCAGAAGTGATCGACTGTTGGTATGACTCGGGCGCAATGCCTTTTGCACAATTGGGTTACCCGCACAAACCTGGTTCTGTCGAGGCGTTTGAAAAAACTTATCCAGCTGACTTCATTTGCGAAGCTATCGATCAAACTCGAGGTTGGTTCTACACAATGATGACCATTGGAACTCTGGTATTTGATAAATCTTCTTACAAAACCGTGCTCTGTCTTGGACATATCCTGGATAAAGATGGTCGCAAAATGAGCAAGCATCTTGGGAATGTTTTAGAGCCGATGCCTTTGATGGATAAACATGGCGCTGACGCCGTGCGTTGGTACATGCTGGCCGCTGGCTCACCTTGGGCATCTCGTCGTGTAGGTCATGATGCTATTTCCGATGTAGTCCGTAAGACTTTGTTAACTTACTGGAATACCGTTTCATTCCTAACTCTTTACGGAAAAGCAGCAGATTTCAAACCAACTGGAGTGCTCAATTCAGAAAACACTCTTGACCGTTGGATAGTTTCACAACTCAATCGCACAATCGATGAGTGTGATCGCTCGTTCACAGATTTCGATTCACAAAGTGCTGGGCGTGCACTGGCTACATTTATTGATGAGTTATCAAACTGGTATGTGAGACGCTCTCGTCGCAGATTTTGGGATGGTGACGGACAAGCATTAGAAACCTTGCACCATTGCATCAAGACTCTTACTTTAATCATGGCGCCTATGGTCCCTTTCATCACTGAAAAGGTTTGGCAAGATGTGATCAAAGTTGTGCAACCAGATGAGGTTGAATCTGTTCACTTGGCAGATTGGCCAATCTTCAAAAAAGAGGCGGTTGATCTCGAACTAGGCGATGCTGTTGCTGCTACTCGAAGATTAGTTGAGCTCGGCAGAGCCGCTCGTGCTGAGTCTGGTGTGAAAATTCGTCAACCCCTTGGCCGTGCGCTCATCTCTGGATTCGCCAGATTAAGTAACGAATTACAAAGCGAAATTGCTGATGAGTTAAATGTCCATCGCATTGAAGATCTTTCGAGTGCTGATGGCGAACTTGTTGATTATTCGATTAAAGCCAATTTTAGAACACTTGGCACTAAGTACGGTGCAAATGTGCAAGAGATTGCAACAGCTTTAGCAAAACTAAATGCCGCTGAAATTGTGGCAAAAGTGCGAGGTGGACTACCGGAAATTATCGCTAGTAATGATTTGAATTTTGAAGTCAATGAAGAGGATCTGATTATTACCGAAACTCCACGGAGTGGATGGGCGGTAGCCTCCCATGATGGTGAAAGCGTTGCTCTTGATTTAACAATTACCCCTGAACTGCATCGAGAAGGTGTTATCCGCGAAATCATTAGGGCGATTCAAGAAGAACGCAAAAATGCTGGCTTTGATGTTTCAGATCGGATCAAATTGATTTGGAATGGTTCAGTCGAAGTAAGCGATGCCTTCGATAGCGGAGTGAAACTCATCTGTGATGAAGTTCTCGCTTTGGAAGTTGAAAAAGATTCATCCTTAAAATTTGCTGATGGCGAACTAGAGCTCGGATTGAAACTTTTGCGGTTATAGAAGAACTACGACCCGCATTAAAAGTTGAACGCCAAAAAACAGCAAGATGAATGCCAGATCAACGCTTATCGATCCAACGCGTAGTGGAGGCACAAACCTGCGCACAAATGCCAAAGGTTTCTCGGTGACTGTGAATACGAACTCCGCGAATAGTAAAGCTATTCCTTTTGGCTGCCAATTTCTCGCAAACATCTGTACATAATCTAAAACTAACCGTGCAATTAATGCGACGATAAATAATTGCAGGACTGTGTATAGAACTACACCAAGCGCACCCATTAACTTTGATTAAAGAAGCTTGCCTCTGCGGCAGCCACTTTCTCTTCAGGTGAAACTTTTACATTTGGTGGTGACAGCAAAAAGACGCTTTTGGTAACTTTCTCAATAACTCCACGATGGCCGAAAACTAATCCAGCTGCAAAATCAACCAAGCGCTTTGCGTCTGCGTCATCCATTTCCGTTAAGTTCATAATCACTGGGGTGTAGTCGCGGTAGTGCTCCCCGATTGTGCGTGCATCGTTGTAACTACGTGGATGCAAAGTCACGATTTTTTCTACTGGCGCATCAAGATCTAACGCAAGTGCTTGATGTGCTTGTGGCGCTGAGTGAACTAACTCAACAGAACGGCGGGAACTACTCACAATATTTGACATGTTTGGCATAACTGGACGGGGACGGGATGCTGGAACGGGTTTAGTTACTGAAGGTGTGAAATTCTCTTCGGCTTCACTTCCGTCATCAACAAGTCCAAGGTACAGGGCCATTTTGCGTAGCGGACTCGACATGCCTATAACGATACCTGCACTAAGTGCGTGAACCGAGGATTGAACTGCCAATCCGTATATGTGTCGCACCCGATGCAATTGCTGCTGCGAAATCACCACTCATCCCAGCCGATACCCAAGTCGCATCTGGGAAAGCCTTTAGGAAGGTCCTACTGATGGTTCTTAGGGCACCAAATGCCAAATCTGGCGCTACATCTAATGGCGCTACAGCCATTAATCCTTTAAGAATTAATCCTGAATGCTCCTCAACCTTTGCTCCTAATTCGATCAACTCTTCCGGTGGTACGCCCCCGCGATCTGGTCGGATCGGCAGGTCTAATGAGAGTTGCAAAAGTAGCGAAATTGGTTTCTTTAACTCAATAGATAACTGTTGAAGTGGAAGTAGATATCTTTCTTGGTCAAGTGAATGAATGAAGTCAGCCCAGGTGGCAATAGAACGCAATTTGTTACGTTGTAACTGTCCTTGAAAATGCCACTTGACCTGATTGGCCTGGTCCTCGCTGCTTTCGGAATCCGCAACATACTTCTTAAACTCTTCAACTTTGGCACGCGCTTCTTGATCTCGATTTTCTCCAAAATTTCGAAGCCCTAAATCATAGAGATGCACAACATCACTGACTGGAAAATTTTTGGTTACCGCAATTAAGGTTATCTCAGATCTATCTCTATTACTTTTTTCGACAGCAAGAGTAATTTCGCGTTCTACCGTTGCTAAATTTTGAGAAATTTCAATCCGTCTCGCACTACTAGACATTAACGTCTTCCGTGCACCACTACTCCGGCTTGACGGCCGGTGAGTTTATCTCGACGATATGAGAAAAAAGATTGATCCTCATGAGTGCAAACGCCATTCCATTTACCCGGAATTTGTGCCGTAGATAAAATCGAGATTATTGCTTTAGGAATATCAATACTTGGAGCTGATCGTCGGGTTTGGCTGGCGGCTATAGGCATGAAATCTTCAGCCTCATCACGCATTTCTTCAGAGACTTCATAACATTTACCGCAAATTGTGGGACCAATTTGAGCACTAATTCCAATTGCGCCCATGTCTCGCATTTGAGTGACTACTTTGTCAACAATATCTGCCAACAATCCCTTACGACCGACATGAACCGCTGCAGAAACCTGCTTACTCGAAAGTAAAAGTGGGGCGCAATCTGCAAATAAAACTGCCAGTCCGTAATTTAACTCTCTGGTTATTAAAGCATCTGCTGTTGGAGAGATTGCAGGATCGCTCTCTTTGTCGATTATTGCTATTTCGTTTCCATGAACTTGATCCATAAAAAATAATTTTGCAGGAGCGACTTCAACTTTTGTTGCTAATGCTTCACGATTTTTTGCAACCGCTACAGGATCATCTCCTACATTTGGTGACAAATTAAAAGTCGCAAACGGAGCAGCGCTAGCGCCACCATTTCTATCCGTGTAGTAAAACTTCATTTACTTAAGGAAATCTGGGATATCCAACTCTTCAGTTGTTCCGTCTTCTTCGAAGATAATTCGTTTGCGCTCACGCGGTGGAGCGGTTGAGAGAGAGGCAGCGATATCAATTGGGTCACTCTTTTCATTACTTGAGGGTACCGCTACAGGAGCAGCCGCAGAAACACTTGGTGGAGGTGAAATTATCTTGGTGGGTTCTCCTCCTTCAAATCCTGCAGCAATCACGGTTACCCGAACTTCATCCCCTAGTGCGTCATCAATAACAGTTCCATAAATAATATTTGCATCCGGATGAGCTGAGGCGGCGACCAATTCTGCGGCTTCACTAATCTCAAACAAACCTAAATCAGAGCCACCAGCAATTGAAAGTAGCACTCCGTGAGCGCCATCTATTGAGGCTTCTAGTAATGGGCTGGCAATTGCCATTTCGGCTGCACGGGTTGCACGTGCTTCACCGCGAGCCGATCCGATTCCCATTAATGCAGATCCCGCATCTTTCATGACACTACGAACATCTGCAAAATCTAGATTGATTAAGCCAGGGGTGGTGATCAAATCTGTGATGCCTTGTACTCCTGCAAGCAAAACTTGATCGGCACTTTTAAAAGCTTCAAGAGCAGTTATGTTGCGATCTGAAATCGACAACAGGCGATCATTTGGAATAACAATTAATGTGTCAACTTCAGCACGCAACTCTGCAATTCCTTCATCTGCCTGAGATGCGCGACGCTTTCCTTCAAATGTAAATGGACGAGTGACAACACCTACTGTTAGCGCACCTAATTCGCGCGCAATTTTCGCAATAATCGGAGCACCACCAGTTCCAGTTCCGCCGCCTTCACCCGCAGTTACGAAAACCATATCGGCACCGCGTAAAACTTCGGTAATTTCATCAACATGGTCTTGTGCGGCTTGTCTTCCAATATCAGGTGATGCACCTGCACCTAGTCCGCGTGTTACTACACGCCCAATATCTAATTTCACATCAGCATCACTCATTAACAATGCTTGGGCATCAGTGTTAATCGCTATGAACTCGACACCTTTTAATCCAACATCGATCATTCGATTAACTGCATTTACACCGCCGCCACCGATACCAACTACTTTGATGACTGCTAAATAATTTTGTGGTGTAGCCACTTGAAGCCCTCCTTAACGAAACCTCAATCTCTAGTTGAGAGTGAGTGAGTTCGCAAAACCTGGCTGAAGGTAGGGGGGAATTGCTCTGGCTACAAACACCTAGCAAATCTTTTTTTCTGTGTCGCGCTCTTTCGTGAAAATGTTTATCTAACTGTTGGAGCTAAAGGTGATGAGATGTCAAAAATCTTGACTCTATTATTGTTTGAATCGGCTAGAAGGGCATTCAAAACCTCTATTTTCAAATCTTGCTCTTGTGAACCGCCCCAAATTATTCGTACCCCTTGATTCAAATTAAAAGTTATTGAGTCTCGGGTTTTAGCATCTATCGAGATAACTCGATTTTGGATCTTTGTGGGCAGGCCATGGAATATTCGCAATGTTTGACTTAGTAAAAGCTTGGATGTTGAAGTTTTAATGATGGGCACTCCGCGCGGCACTTTATTCACTTTCGCAAAAGTTACTCCCGAAGCATCCCCAACAAGAAATCCACCGCCAGAAGCAGTGACTGCAATTTCGACCTTTCGCATTTTCAACTCAATTAATACCGAACGTGGTAATTGTCTATTTACTTTCACATCTAAAACTTGCGGGAGAGCAAGTAATTTTCTTTTTACAGATGATGAATTGACACGAGCTATTGGTTGTCCGATTTTAATTCCACTTAATTTAATTACTTCCTTTGATGTCAGGCTAGAAACTTTTTGGGTTTTAGGTAAACCGGTAACTTTTATTTGGTCTATGGTCATCAACCCTGACCACCCCAAAAGATAAGCTAAAAGTGAGACTAAAGTTATGGTGGCAGCGATATATATATTTTTAAGATTCATCTGACTTGGCTGCTTCATCTAACCTGGTAAGTATCTCTTTCCCCAGCGAAGTTACGTCTCCAGCACCCATGGTTATGATCAAATCATTCGGCTTTGCCCCGGCTACAGCCAATTCAATAGCTGCAACGATGGAGGGCTCGAAATCCACTTTCGTTCCCATGTCTCTGATCTGCTTAGCTATCACTGAACTGCTGGCGCCTGGGATCGACTCTTCACCTGCACCATAAATATCTAGCAAAATTACCTGGTCGGCGGTTGAGAGAGATTGTGCAAACCCCTCAGCAAAGGCAAAGGTGCGTGAATAGCGATGTGGCTGGAAAATAACAATTATTTTGCCTTGGTCAACCACATCTCTTGCTGTTGCGATAGTTGCACTCACTTCGGTTGGATGATGAGCGTAATCATCAAATACTCTAATATTTTTGACATTTCCTTTTAACTCAAATCTACGACGTACACCCTGAAATTTAGATAGGCCTAATATCAATTGATTTGGGTTCAAACCCAACGCTATTCCCGCAGATAGAGCTGCAGTGGCATTAAGAACATTATGCTTTCCTGGAATATTCAAGGCAACCTCACCCAGAACTACTCCTTGCCAAGTAACTCTAAAAAATGAGCCAGTAGCTGATGTTAAAACATGAGAAATTCGCATCTGTGCGTTTTCAGACTCCCCGTATGTAATTATATCTAGTCCAAATTCTTTTACTGCTACAGCAATTTCATAGCCGCCTTCATCATCTACGCAAATAACTAAGAATTCTTTGATCGATTTTATGAAATCAAGAAAAGTTTGATGTAACTGTTCCTTTGATGAGAAATGATCAACGTGATCAATTTCCACATTTGTAATAATCGCGCCAAAAGGTTTATAAACTAGAAATGAACTATCGGATTCATCTGCTTCCGCAATAAAAACATCACCAGTGCCATGATGTGAATTGGAGTTAGAATCATTTGGAGTTCCGCCTATTGCAAAGGATGGATCTACTCCACACTCTTGAATCGCCACTGCCAACATCGAAGTAGTTGTAGTTTTCCCATGAGTACCTGCTACCGCAACTGATCGGTAGCCTTTCATTAACTCACTCAGGGATTGTGCTCGAGAAAGAACTGGTAACCCAGATTGCAAAGCCGCCTTTAGCTCGGGATTGCTATCTTTTATCGCAGTAGAAATTACAACAGTTTTCGCTAGTGAGATGTTGTTTGCATTGTGGCCAATTTCGACTTTAGCCCCAAGTGCTCGCAAACTGGCAATCACTATAGAATCTTTGGCGTCAGAGCCTGATACTTGAATGCCACGATCCAAAAGAATTCGCGCAATTGCACTCATGCCAGAACCACCTATGCCTATGAAATGTATTGGTTCCTTCAACATTAAATCTCACCTTTGGGAGAATGAAAAATTTTTTCAGCTATTAAGTCGACCATCTCAGAAGCAGCACACAACTTTGTGCTCTTATTTGTAACAGCAACTTTTGAAAATTCAGCAAAAGAGCCATTGACTTCCAAAACGATTGACAACAATTTGCTCGACGTAAGATTACTATTTAGCAGAATTTTCGCACTTCCACGATTGACAAATTTTTCAGCATTAACAACCTGCTCCCCATTACCTATAGACAATGGGATAAAGATTGCAGGTAATCCCATGGCTTCGATCTCAGCACATGTACCAGCACCTGCTCTTGAAATAACAATATCTGCTGCTAAATAAGCTGATTCCATTTTTGCTAAATATGGTAATTGTCTATATTCTCTTGAATCAATAGCATCAACAATCTTGCTGTTACCTACGCCAACTAAATGCAAAATAGAAATATTATCTTTATTTAAATCTGCTGTTATTTCGATAATAGCATCGTTTATTTTCTGTGATCCAAGAGAACCACCCATGACCAATAAGACTCTACCTTCTGGTCGCAATCCCAACTCTTTCCGAGCCACTTCTTTAGCCAAAACTAATTCTTTTCCACTTAACTTTGCTGATTCAGTAATGCTATTTCGCATAGGGAATCCCACAACATGTTGATCTTTCCAATTATCGATAGGGTTGAAAACCGCGACAACTTTTGCCCATTTACGGCCGACTCTATTTGCCAGACCTGGGACTGAATTAGCCTCATGGATTGCAATAGGAATATTCAGCATACGCGCAGCTAGGTAAACCGGAGTTGCTACATAACCCCCAAAACCTATTGCAATCGTTGCCTTTCTTAAATATGAGAGAGATTTAATAAGTGCGATGCTGAAGCGCGGTATGAAAATTAGCGAAGTTAAGTTTATTTTTCGAGGAAAGTCCGCTTTAGGTAAATACCTAATTTGATAATTTTCTGCTGGAACTAATTTTTCATCTGCGCCACCCTTTGAGCCGATGAAAACAATTTCTGCATGACTAAACCTATTTTTGATTTCATTTGCAACCGCAAGAGCAGGCAATACATGCCCTGCAGTTCCACCACCCGCAATTACTATTTTCATTTGCTTCCTCGATTGAAGATAAACAAAGGTGGTCGCTTATCTAATATCGCTTTTGCTCCAGGTTCACGTCTGGCCACTCCAGCCAGAAATCCCAATGCCATCATTGAGCTAATTAATGCTGAGCCTCCATATGAGATAAAAGGCAATGGCACACCTACCACTGGAAACATTCCGATGACTGATGCAATGTTGATTGTTGCTTGAACACTTATCCAAGCGACTATACCTGCGGCTGCATATCTACTAAATGGATCTTTAGTCTTGATAGCGATATTTACACCAGCCCAAATGAAAGCTAAAAATGCTAATAAAACCAGCACCGTTCCAAATAAGCCCATCTCTTCACCAATGACAGCAAAAATAAAATCGGTATGCGCTTCAGGTCCGAGATTTCCCCACTTCTGGCGACTTCCCCCCAAGCCAACACCGAAAATTCCTCCAGAAGCTAACGCCATGATGCTGTGCGCCGGCTGCCAACCTGGTCCATGGTAATTACTTTCTGAAAAAGGATCTAAGAACGAACTAAGTCTTGCCAATCTAGATTGCTTTGTCATTAATGCCGCAAATAACAAGCCAGCTCCGACAAGGCTAAGCCCAAGAAGGTGACGGAATTTCATTCCGGTTAAAAACAACAATGCCATAAGAATTGCAGCAAGAATTAAAGTTGTTCCCAAATCTCCGCCAACGAGTATTGGGGCGCTTATTAAACCAAAGCCAATTAGTAGTGAGTAAACGGCTCGTTGTTGATTAATTGCACCTTTTTCAAGTTGAGCTAGTACTTGAGCAGCCCAAATAGTAATTGCAAATTTAGCAATCTCACTCGGCTGAATAGTTAATAATCCAAGATTTAACCAATTTCTATTTCCGTTAATCTCAATGCCAATTCCAGGCACGAAAACCGCCAGCTCAAGACCGAAAACTACAACTAGCAAAGCTGGGATTAAGCGTTTCCAAGCTTTTGGTGGAATTTTAAAAGTTAACCACATCGGAATAATGCCAATACAAAACCACATAAATTGTCTTCCAGCAATTGAGAATGATGATCCAGAAGTGAAATATGATCGAATCCCAGATGCAGACAAAACCATAATCAGACCTAAAACAATCAGTACGCCTGCCGAACCGAGCAGTAAGTTGTATGCAGCAGTTGGATTCGAAAATACATTTTTATTGACCGATAGTGAATTCTTTTTCATTTCTTGTTTCCCACTAGTTCTTTGACCTTCTCGGCAAACAGATCTCCTCTATGCGCATAAGAAGTAAATTGATCCATGGAAGCACAGGCCGGCGCTAAAAGAACTACATCCCCACTTGTTGCTAACGCCTTGCCTTTAGAGATCAAGTTTTCCATGAGCAACTCTGGCGAATCTCCATCGATCAAATATTTTGGAATTTCTGGTGCATATTTAGAGAGTGCATCCGAGATCAAATGTCGATCTGTGCCTATAAGCAGTACTGCTTTTAATCTACCTGCTTTACTTTGAACTAAATCTTCCATGTCTGCACCTTTTGCCAGCCCACCGGCAATCCAAATAATCGATGTAAAAGCTGCTAAAGAAGCGTTAGCAGCATGTGGATTGGTAGCTTTTGAATCATTTATCCATCGAACACCTTCTGAGTTTTCAATCTCTTCAATTCGATGGTGTCCGGGCGCAAAATTTCTCAATCCCTCTGCAATTGAATCCGCTTTGACACCACAACTTCGTGCCAATGCCATGGCTGCTAGCGCATTGGCCACATTGTGAGGTGCTTGTGGGTTGATGTCGGAGAGTTCAGCAAGCGCACTCGCCTCTTGTGGATCGTCCACGAAAGCCCGATCAACTAAAAGTTCCTCGACTACGCCAATTTCCCCTGGACGTGGGGCATCCAGCGTGAATTTAACAACTCGATGGTCACCCTTGAATTCAAGGCTATTTAAATGTCGATCGTCGCGATTAATGATAATCAGGTTTGCGCCATCGGTTATGCGTTTTTTAGTCGCCAGGTACTCAGAAAAAGAGCCGTGCCAATCTAAATGATCATCTGCGATATTTAAAATTGCCGCACTGTGAAGTCGAAGTTGTTCTGACCAATGTAATTGGAATGAAGAAAGTTCCAGGATCAAGTAATCAATAACTTCCTCACCTGTGATTACCTCGATGACAGTTTTACCTATATTTCCACAAGCTACGGCTTTCTTGCCATCAGCTTTGAACATTGCTTCAGCCATGCCAACCGTTGTGGTTTTTCCATTAGTGCCGGTGAGTCCAACCCAGGTTTTAGGCTTTGAACTTTTTTGATCTAATCTCCACGCATATTCGACTTCACTTATAACTTCACAACCGCTACTTAATGCATGAATTAATACCGGGTGAGTTGGTTTCCATCCAGGAGAAGTAATAATCAACTTTGGTAAGGTTTCGGGTTGTGTAAAAGTTACGTGAATATTTTCAATCAATCTAATTTCATCGGCCTTAGTTTGCATCGCTGCGGAGGAATCTTCTTCGTATACTAAAACGTTCTTACCTAATTTGGCTAAAGATTTAGCCGTAGCGACTCCGGTTACCCCAAGCCCTGCAACCAAGATCTCTTGTTTCATTTATCCAGCAACCCAATCAGCGTAAAACAAACCAAGGCCTGCAGCAACACAAAGCCCTGCAATAATCCAAAAACGAATCACAATTGTCACTTCACCCCAGCCCAATAATTCAAAATGGTGTTGCAATGGCGCCATGCGAAATAGCCGCTTTCCTTTGGTCGCTTTGAAATAACCAACTTGCAAAATTACGGATAATGTAATTATTGCGAATAATCCACCAATAAGAACTAGCAAGAGTTCAGTACGTAAAGTTACGGCTAAACCTGCTAAGGCTCCACCCAAAGCTAAAGAACCGGTATCACCCATGAAAATTTTCGCTGGGCTGGCATTCCACCAAAGAAAAGCAAATGTTGCACCTGCAAGTGCTGCCGACAAAACTGCTAAATCAAGTGGATCACGTACTTCATAACATTTAAGTCCAGGTGATACTGCGCAGCTTTGTCCAAACTCCCAAACCCCAATTAAAACAAAGGCAATGAAACTCATCACTGATGCGCCAGTTGCAAGTCCATCTAAACCGTCAGTTAAATTCACTCCATTGCTTGTGGCTACAATCATTAAGAACACCCAAATAATGACAGTGACTGCTCCTAATTTAAGTGAGGTATCTCGGACAGTTGATAAGTGCAGTGAAACTGGTGTCAACCCAGTGTCATCTGGAAAATTTAAACCAGCCCAAGCAAATGCAATTGCAAATACGCTTTGGCCAAACATTTTTGATCTTGCACGTAATCCTAAAGAGCGCTGACGTGAAACCTTAAGCCAGTCATCCAAAAATCCAACAAACCCTAAACCCGACATCAGCCCTAAAACCAAGAGTGCAGAAACCGTAGGTTCCCTACCGGTAAGTAAATGAGAAATAAAATATGCAAAAATTACCGAAAATATTATTACTGTTCCACCCATTGTGGGAGTTCCACGTTTTGTGTGATGAGTCGTTGGACCATCATCTCTTATAAATTGCCCATAACTCTTTTTTACTAAAAGTTTTATCGCAAGTGGAGTAGCAAATAAGGCAAACAAAAATGCAAGCGCACCTGAAAGTAATATTCCTTTCATAAGTGGTTAACCTTCACTTTTATCAACAGGCAAATCATTTAGATCTCCGATTAAAAGTTCTGCTAATTTTTCTAACCCCTCAGCTCTAGAACCTTTGATAAGTATCACATCTCCGGCTTCACTTCCCGTTGCTATTTCCCTTGCGCTCTCGATATTTTCAACTAATAAAATTTCAGTCGAGCCATTTTCGCTTTCAACTAGGTATTCCTCCGTACCTATCGCTACTAAATGGTCAATCTCTAGATCTATAGCCTTGCGAGTTACCTCGCGATGTCCAGCCAATGAATACTCCCCAAGTTCATGCATTTTCCCTAAAAATGCCCAGGCTCTTCCTCCACGCTCTTGTGCGAATAGTCGCAATGCATCAAGAGCTGCAAACATACTTTCTGGATTGGCATTGTAAGAATCATTGATGATTAATCGTCCCGCTACTTCATGTAATTCCATTCGCCATTTACTTGAAGTCTCGGCTGTTGAAAGTCCTGCGCTAATTTTATCGATTGGCATTTTCAGTGCAGTCGCTATGGCTGCCGCAGCTAACGCATTTGCAACTTGATGTCTTCCTGCTTGTCTTAGAGCCACACTTTCGCGGCCAAAAGAGGTTACTAAATCAAAATGAGCAAAGCCTTCTCGAATTTCAATATCGGTTGCTCTTACATCATTATTTGAATTCTCTCCAAAGGTTATAACTGTGGCTTTTGTTAATTTTTTCATGTTGATTGTTAGATCATCATATGAACCTAGAATCGCAATTTTTGAAGATTCTAGGTTTTTAACCATTTCACTTTTCGCGGTAGCAATAATTTCTTGTGAGCCAAAAACCCCAATGTGCGCACTTCCTACTCCAAGTACCACGCCTAAATCCGGTAGAAATGTTCGCTCTAATTTAGAGATATCACCTAAATTGCGTGCACCCATCTCTAATATACAAAATTTAGTTTCATTACTACATTCCAGGATTGTGATTGGAACACCTAAATCATTATTGAATGAAGATTTAGGGGCAACTGTTTCTCCCATCATCGACAATAGGTGTTTTGATAAATCTTTAGTTGTGGTTTTTCCATGAGAACCAGTTATGGCTATAACTTTCATTCCAGGAATTATCTGTCTGACATGTGCTGCTAACCTAGTTATGGCCTCAACGACATCTGGCACGACTATGCAAGTTGCGCCAATTTCTCGAGTACAAATAACTACACCAGCTCCGCTTTCTAAAGCGTTTATCGCAAATTCATGACCATCAACGTTTTCGCCTTTGAGGGCTAGGAAAATACCATTTGGAATAATTGCTCTGGAATCGAAGAAGGCTGCTCCAGTTATTAACTTGTTCCCGTCCCCTACTATTTTTCCAGAGATCACATCTGAAATTTGAGAGATAGTTAAAGGAATCATTTTGTGGACCTAGCGGATCTAGCAGACCTAGCCGACCTAATGGCATTCTTTAATTCAACTCTATCGTCAAAGGGAGAAATCTTTCCCATGACCTCTTGTCCAGTTTCATGACCTTTTCCAAGTATTAGAACACAATCACTTTGTGCTGCGTTATCCACTGCAAATTTTATTGCCTCACTTCTGTCAGCGATTACAAAATGATTTTCTACCAATTCAATTCCTTCATGCATTTGATTTAGAATCGAGAGTGGATCTTCACTTCTTGGATTATCACTTGTAAAGATTGCTAAATCTGCGCCTGAGATTAAGGCTTTTCCCATTAGAGGGCGCTTGCTTGCATCTCGATCTCCGCCACACCCCAATACTGCAATTATCCTGCCTCTTGTTGAACTTCGAACAGCTTTTAGCGCTGCACTTACCGCATCTGGAGTGTGTGCATAATCAACTACGACTCTGAAGTTTTGCCCTAATACAATTGATTCCATTCTTCCTGGGGCCCCTTTTGCACTATTCAATGCGTTCGCTGCAGATAATGGATCTATTCCGCTCTCTACGGCCAGAGCGAGAGCCATTAAAACATTTGCGCTGTTGTAATCCCCCATTAACGGTGTCGCGATCGAGAGCAATATGCCCCCAGGACCAGCAATAGTCAGTTGAACTGCAGATTTGATAGAACTGTTTGGATCCATCAAAGAGGATTCCAGAATTTTCCAATTTGCTTTTTGATCATGAGTGGATATTGAAATCTTTTCAATTTCCGTTTCTTCAAATAATCGTTTACCCCAAGCATCATCAATATTGATAATCGCCTTATCGGAAAATCCAAATTTGAATAGACGGCTTTTTGCTTGGTAGTAATTTTCCATATTTTTATGGAAATCTAGATGATCATGACTTAAATTAGTAAAAGCCACAACTGAAAATTTTGTTCCTTCAACTCTATTAAGTGCTAAGGCATGACTAGAAACTTCCATCACAACATTCAAATTATGTCTTTCACGCATAATTGCCAATATTGATTGCAATTCTGGGCCTTCTGGAGTTGTCCTCTTGGTGGGGAAAATTTCATCGCCAATGCGAGTTTCAACTGTCCCTATCAAGCCAGAATTTCTATTATTAAAATCCCAGATTTGTTGTAACAAATATGAAGTTGTTGTTTTCCCATTCGTTCCAGTTATCCCAAATACATTTATAGCGCTAGAAGGATTTCTATAGAATTTATCTGCAATAACTCCAACCCAAAGCCTTGGATCATTTACACGTAGTACTGGAATACCAGTGTTAACAATTGCTGACATATCAGTTAAAACTGCAATTGCCCCATTAGCCACTGCTGAATCAATAAACTTAGATCCGTGGGAGTTTGCTCCTTGAAGAGCTACAAATAAATCTCCTTGGACAACTTCATTTGAATCCAGTGTGATTCCTGTTATCACAAGATTATTTCTTTCAGGATGAGCCTCTGATGATCCAATCAAGTGTGCAATTTCGTTCAATGAAAGTGAGTATTCAGAAAGTAAGTTGGATCGCATTTGAATTCTTAATCCTTGGCTTCTGCCGCAGCCGTTATTTTTTCACGCTTTTTCAGAGTTGCAGCATCTAATGGGAAAGGAACGTTTAATTCCCCTGAAGGTGCGATTTGATAACTCTTTAGTGCATATGAGATAACTTCTTTGAATACTGGACCACCTAAATATCCACCCCAATGGATGCCTTTTGGATCTTGGATCGTAATGCTCATGACGAAGCGGGGTTTTTCAGCTGGTGCAAATCCAATAAATGAAGCTGTGTACCCGCTGTAACAACGGCACTTGTCATTAAATCTGTTAGCAGTTCCAGTTTTTCCAGCGACTCTATATCCGGGAATCTGAGCGCTTGGCGCTGTTCCCCCTTCTGCTACAACACTCTCCATCATCAAACTTAAAGTTTTGGCAACTTCTTTATCAACAACCTTAACTCCAGAGTTATTCACCTTCGGTGTGTAATGCCCATTTTGATTACTTGTTCCGGCAATTATATGAGGAACTGCGCGAACTCCATTATTTGCAATTGTTGCAAAAACACTTGTCGCTTGAATCGTGGTCAGAGAATAACCTTGGCCAAATGCCACAGTTGGTGCGGTAGATCTTGACCACTTGTCTACTTTACTAAAAATTCCAGGACTCTCTCCAGGTAATCCCATATTTACAGGTTGTCCGATACCAAATTTTGTTAAGTAGGAATAGAGCGTGTTTTCGCTCATCTTTTCACCAATTTGGATTGTTCCAACGTTACTTGACTTAGCCAAGATTCCAGTAGATGTTAATTTCCATTTTGGATGTGGCTCGTGGTCATTAAAGATTCGATCTGCTCTTCTAATTTTATCTGGAATCTGAAAAACTGTTGTAGGTTCAATTAATTTTTCCTGAAGTGCGGCAGCAAATGTCATTACTTTTCCAGTTGAACCTGGTTCGTAAGCTTCTTGAACCGCAGGAATCTTCAATAAATTTGATTTAGTTACATTAAATTTGTTTGGATCAAAAGTAGGGGCTGTAGCTAATGCCAGGATTTCCCCAGTTGCTGGATCCATTACGACGGCGGTGATCGATTGTGCGCGAGTTCTCTTTGCAACGCTTGCTATGGCGTTCTCAGTAATCCATTGCAAATCTCTATCAATAGTTAATCGGATGTTTGTCCCAGCTTTTGCTGGAATCAGAGATTGTCTTGCTGACGGAATTGATGGGCCTTTTCCGCTTGAGTAACTTAAAACTCCATCGGTGCCGCTCAATAGAGAGTTCATCGAAGCTTCTATGCCGCCACCACCTACACCCTCAGAATTCACAAATCCCAAAGTATTTGCTGAAAGGGTTTTGCCTGGATAATCTCTTTTAAATCCGCGTTGTGTAAAGAATCCACCAATTCGCTTTGACATTGGCTTATCAGAATTGTTCAGGGCAATCACTTCTTTAATTTTTAGCCACTGCGCTGGAGTAATGTCTTTAGCAACATAAACAAATTTTCGAGTTCCTGTTAATCTATTTTGAATAGCATCTGTAGACGCATTGATGATTGGAGCCACCAATTTTGCTGTTACCTTGGGGTCGCCAATTAGATTTTGGTCTACAACAAGATCTAGGGCATCGATACTGCGTGCCAAAACATTTCCATTTCGGTCAGTTATCTCACCGCGAGGTGCTGGCAAATCTACGGTTTGATTCAACTCACGTGCTGCTTGATGAGCTCGATCCTGCGCATTTACTGCTTGGACAAAAACTAATCTTACAAAAAAGGAAAAGAAGATCACGAGAACAAGAAAAAATGAGATTCGCAATCTGCCCTGTGCCATGCGCAGCGGACTCATTCTTTAGCACCTTTATCTTTGACGTTTACTTCATTTACTTTTGGTTGATTTAAAATTAGGAAATCAGGATTGCCACTAGGAACCATTCCTAAGAGTCGGGCTTTCTTTGCTAATGAGTCTGGTGATGAAATGCGGGCTAAGTTTTGGGAATTTGCTTCTTCAAGGTCAGCTAAGTGAATTGCTTCAAACTTGAGGCGATGTAATTTGATGGCATCTTGATTCAGAGCCAGATTAAGACCCATGACCGAAATCAAAGTGAAAATCATTGCCCCAAAAATTATTGAATTGAATGCTGCTTTAGTTACTGACTTTCCTTCACTTGGCCTGAGGTCTGCGACTAGACGTAATACTGGATCTGGCAATCTCTGGAGACGTGGAAGTGAATTAGGTGAGAGTTTTCGTGCTGGTGAACTCTTAAGAGCGGTTATCGCCATTAGGCAGCCACGCCCCCTACTTTTTCAATAGCTCGCAAACGCACAGATGTTGCACGTGGGTTTTCAGAAATTTCAAGATCTGATGCGCTCTCGCTTTGTCTTGTTAACAACCGATAATCGGCTGGGGTTGGCTCAATTGGTAATCCATGAGGTACTGATGTTGTTGAAACCGCGGTGAAGGCTCGTTTAACAATTCGGTCTTCTAGTGAATGGTAAGAAAGTACAACCATTCGACCGTTTTGATTTAAAATAGTCAATGCTGCTGGAATTGCTCTTTCAAGAATCGAGATCTCATCATTGATAAAAATCCGCAGGGCCTGGAAAGTGCGTTTAGCGGGATGTCCACCTGTTCTGCGAGTTGCTGCAGGAATGCTTTCACGAATTACTTCAGCTAAGCGACTTGAGTTTGTAAATAATTCGACTTCACGTTCTTTGATAATTCGATCTGCAATTCGAGATGCAAATCTTTCTTCACCGTACTCACGGAAAATTCGCGCTAACTCTTTTCCGCCAAAAGTATTTACAACTTCAGCAGCTGTTACTCCATCTGTTGAATCCATGCGCATATCTAGCGGAGCATCCTGCGCGTAAGCAAATCCTCGCTCTGCTTGATCAAGCTGCATTGACGAAACCCCTAAATCAAAAAGAATTCCATCAACTCCGCTAAATCCAGCAGCAGCAATAACTTGAGGCATTTGATCGTAGATTGCGTGGACTAGCGTGATGCGGCCATCAAATTTAGCC
>Ga0114974_10000861_pt1 | contig 24426 bp, 20 predicted proteins | sample S_130206_EF_Meta_FD_87318 | JGI IMG/M metagenome (GOLD analysis project Ga0114974, IMG submission 87318) | Freshwater microbial communities from Lake Simoncouche, Canada to study carbon cycling - S_130206_EF_MetaG | ecosystem: Environmental > Aquatic > Freshwater > Lake | place: Lake... | reverse complement strand
TTATACGCTATTTTTTCATCTGCACTTAATCTTCCAAACATACCTGGCTTATCAAAATTTACATTTATTTTTAAATCATCCCCTATTAACATGGTTTTATTGACAGTCATGTCTTGTTCTCGAGCTGCTGTTCGACCTTCATAGATATCAAAAAAGTTTTCGGGCATGGGAAAATCTTGTGCATCATAAGCGCCTAAATCCTCTATCGCAGGCATCCAATTGCGATGTGTTGCTTTTTCACCTACTACCAAGAAAAAGGGTTTGGATGTATCTCGTTTATTGATCCAATCCAATGAAAAGTCGCTTATCAAATTGGTCACATAACCTTTATGTTTAACAGTATCTTTTGACATTTCAATAAAATCGGGTTGAAAATAATTTCCTTGATCAGGCAATATTTTCCAATAATCAAAACCAACTGGTAATGACACTAAATGCCATTTTCCAATCCATGCAGTTTGATAATTGGCTTTACTTAATAATTTTTGAACCTGTACTTGACTTCCATCAAAATTTCTCCTTGGGCCATTGTCCATTAATCCGTTGATATGGCTGTATTTTCCTGTGAGTAAAACGGCTCTGCTAGGAGCACATAAGGAATTGGTCACAAGCGTTCGAGTAAATAGGGCTCCTTGATTTGCGATTCTATCAATATTGGGCGTTTGCATCAACTTGCTTCCGTATGCGCTTATAGATTGATTGGTGTGATCGTCTGAAAATATGACTAAAATATTAGGCCGCTTTGCGTTTTGTGCAAAGCTATGGAGTGGGCCAACGCTACAAAAGATACAAATCGAATATATAAAAAGAAGTCTCATACTTTTAAAATTAAAATTGCTGAATTATCTACTTTTAAATTTAACAAATAAACCGACAAAAACGACATTTTGAGGTATTTAATGGCTTTACATGTGTAAAGAATCATCATCACTCAAAAAAGTTAAGTATTTACATATTGAATTGATGTATTTATCCATTATATTAAATAATTTTGTCCTCGATGATTCATTTTATATACAACCCCAATGCGGGTAATAATACACAAGCACGAAAATCGCATATATTAAATCGATTGCGTTCGGTTCCAAATGCCAAATTATGGGAAACGACAAAAGCAAATGAAGCCTCCATTTTCACAAAAAAAGCAATTGAAGAAAAAGCAACTAGAATCATTGCGGTGGGTGGCGACGGCACTGTAAATGAAGTAGCCTCTGTTTTAACTGAAACAACTATCCCCATCGGTATTATTCCTATTGGTTCAGGAAATGGACTGGCAAGACATTTACAAATTCCACTTCAGTTTGAAGCAGCTTTACAAAAATCAATTCATGGTCATGAAATTGGAATTGATGTAGGCTTAATCAATAATAGAATGTTTTTTTGTACGGCTGGTATAGGATTTGATGCACAAGTAGCTCATCGTTTTGCAAATGGAAGTAAAAGAGGATTCATCAACTATATTAAAGCCACTTTATCTGCGTTGATCCAATATAAACCAATCGAAATAAAGATCAATAATGGTCCGTTAATAAAAGTAAATTCCATCACGTTTGCGAATGCGAGTCAATTTGGAAGTAATGCTTTTATTTCTCCTTTTTCAGATTTACAAGATGCCTTTTTAGAAATGGTAATCGTAAAACCCATCCACTTTATCAATGCCGGAATATTGGTATTTCGATTATTCAGTAAAAGTATACATCAATCAAATAAAGTGAATATACAATCTATCAAATCCATAACGCTTCAATATCAAGAAAACCAACCTATGCATATAGATGGAGAAGCTTTATTGACTAATAATGCCCAACTTGAAATTAGCATTGATCCACTAGCTTTATTGGTGATTGTATAAATGATTTATTATATATCTCAGAAAAATCAAGCCTTCCCCATCCTTGAATTTAATTATAAAACTATACTACTGATTTTAATCAATGTTGCTCAATACTTACAATAAGCCATTATCTTTACTTACAAAATTGAAATAAATGCCCCTATCTAGAATTTTTAAAAACAGTTTTTCTACTTTTCTATTTTTTATTATAAGCTTTACCGTAAATAGTCAATCCACTTATAACGGAAAAATAACCAATCTAACAGGACAACCTTTAAGCGGTGCAGTAATTAATTTATTAAACACGCCTTATAAAGTTATTAGTGATAATACAGGTCATTTTAGTTTCAAAAATGTACCCTCAGGAAAATATGAAATTGTAATTACTTCACTGGGGTATGCTTCTATCATCTCACCCATAACAATCAACAGTAATACTACATCTCCAATAGTAAATTTCAAATTGGCTGATGAATTAGTTCAATTAGAAGATGTTATGATTACTGCACAAAAAAAAGAGGAATTGTTACAAAAAGTTCCATTAAGTATCACCGCATTTAACAGTACTCAAATAGATAAATTTAAATTTTGGAATAATAAAGACATCAGTGGTTTTGTTCCAAATTTAAACAGCGCTGATCCAGGAGATAATCGCGATGTGGTTTCTATAAGAGGTATTACAACCACCTCCTATGATCCAGCTGTGGCAACCTATATTGATGGCGTAAATCAATTTAATTTAGATACCTACATCCCATCTTTAAATGATATCGAAAGAATTGAGGTGCTGAGAGGCCCTCAAGGAAGTTTATACGGGCGAAATGCAATGGGAGGTGTAATCAATATTATCACCAAGCAACCCACTAATACATTAACAGGATACGCAGAAGTGAATATGGGCAATTACGGAATTCAACGTTATAGCGCAAGTGTGAAAGCCCCTATTATAAAGGACAAAGTTTTTTTTGGCGCTTCCTTTTTATATAATGCTAGAAATGGATTTTATAAAAATGAATACAACAATAGCTCCTACGATCAACAACATGCTTTTGCTGGAAATTATTTTATAAAATTTATTCCCAATGCACATTGGCAATTCAATTTAAATATAAAACATTATGCTGCTGAAAACAATGGCGCCTTCCCATTAGTGTATGGTGCCGATGAAGCATTCTCAAATCCATATGTTTTGAATCAAAACGGAATCACCCATATGCTGGACAATACTTTGAATGGATCTCTATCTATACAACACACAGGCAGTCATATCAATTTTAGCAGCATTACAGCTTATCAAAGCAACTATAGATACTATGATAAACCCATTGACGGTGACTTCTCACCTATCGATGCTATTTCTGTTATTAATAACTACGATAAAAGCTGGAACAATATCAAAGCCTATACCCAGGAGTTCAAATGGAGTTCAGCCCCTTCATCATCCAATCGTTTAAGTTGGACCGCTGGATCCTATATTTTTTATCAAGCTGCCCCGGTAAAACAAGGCACCCGCTTTGGAATTGACGCCAATTTATTAATGATGGGGGATTCTTTATTTACTTTGGCGAATACCACCAATTCTACAAAAAAAGGAATCGCTTTTTTTGGTCAAATGACTTACGCACTCAATAGTAAATTAAATGTCACTTTTGGACTTCGTAGGGATGATGAAGAGCAACAACAAACCGTTGCTGGCTTTTACCAGCACGATCCCGATCCAACATTTGTTCAAATTGTCCCTAACACTTCTGAAAGTATAAAATTCAATGCATGGTCTCCAAAAATTGCATTGGATTATACTTTAAATAGTAGTTCTTTAGTATACACCATGTTTAGTCAAGGTTACAGAACTGGAGGACTAAGTCCTTTATCATCCGATCCTTCACAACCCCCTAATATGGGCTACCTACCAGAGCACAGCAATAATTTTGAAGCAGGTATAAAAAATACATTACTTAATAATACACTAAAAGTAAATATTGCTTTATTCTACATCCATGTTAATGATGCTCAAGTGCCAACCCTAGTTTTACCTGACGCTATCACCATCATAAAAAATACAGGGCAATTAACAAGCAAGGGGATTGAAGCTGAATTTTTGTACACCCCATTCAAAGGTTTATTAATACAATACAATGCAGGCTTTACTAATGCAACCATGGAAGCAACAGGTAAACACCCATTATTTACCCCCGATCATACGCATGCCTTATCATTACAATATACAAAGGCTATTAATGATAAGTCGAGTGCCTTTATCAGAACAGAAACAAAATTTATTGGTAATACTTATTTTAATTCAGATAATTCAATACATCAGAGTCCTTATAGTGTTCAAAATTGCAGTATAGGATTACAATTAAAAAAAGCAAGTATTGTAGCTTGGTCTAAGAATGTGTTAAATCAAAAGTATATTTCTTATGCTTATGATTTTGGTGCAGTTCATTTAGGCGACCCTGCTACTTTTGGAATAAGTTTTTCACACAAATTTTAATATCAATCAATACAAAAAAGTAATTACTTTTTTAGGAAGCCATACATATCAACTTCAAAAATGTTGAATACATTGTATTGATCTAAAATAGCCGCTAATTCATAACGCAAAATGGGTCTTTGTAAATCATAATTGCTAAGTCCGCATTCTTTCCATTTTAATTCGAAAATACTTTTTAATATTTCAGGATTCGATTTAGTAAGTTTTGCTGCGAAATACAAGGCATCTTGAATACTTAAATCTTTCGCTAGATTAATTTCAACCGCTCCAAATTTTTGTTCCCATTTTGCTAAAAATTCTTTTGAACCCACCTTGTCATTTGGATAAAAGTAAGTAGCATTAGCCCATCCAGTAGGAACGCCAACACCTCGCAACAAACCTGTTGCACCTATCTTTTGGATTGCTTTAAAATGTTTATCCTGTAGTGGAACATCCTTATAAGGCATAATGTAGCCATTCGCGTCTAATAAAATTTTTTGAATTTTTCGTATAGAAATAGCTTTGGGTTCCACTTTATCTATAATACTTTGTGCAGCTAGTAAGCCTGCAGCTTGTCCTATTTGTATGACACAAGGCTGAAGCCTTGTGGTACCATTAACGATGTTTGAAACACTAATCGACTTTTCAGCAACAATAAAATTACTAACCTCCTTTGGTATTAAAGCCCCCAATGGTATATTAAAGGAAGGCACCGGGAAAAATTCTAAATGCTGTGGCGCTGCAGTATTTTTTTTATGGTGATGATCAACGGGATAATCTCCTACAGCAATGCCAGTCGTATATAATGACTGGGGGGTATCAAATGGTTTAGAAATATGTTGCACTAACATGCGCACCATACCATGCATACGTCGAGATTCTCGATGATAAGGATATAAAGCCAACTTGTCTTTGGTAGGGAATTCGTCATTGGCTAATGAAAAATTATTAAATCCTAAATCCTTTTGGATAAAATAGACAAAGCGAAGTGTTTGTTGCTTTGCTTGTTCAAGTAATTCTTCCCTTTGCTTGGGTGTTTTCTCGACCACATTCAAATAAATATCATTACCATAAATGGGCCAATTAAGCATGTATTTATTATTGGGCATTTTCCCATATTCTAACATTTTTTTTGCATCTACAGAAGGACGCTTTCGATTGGTGTCTTTATAAAAAGAAGTATTACTACCATCAAATTCAGTAGAATCATAATGAGCTGGTCTTGAAATGAAAGCTTGCGGTGTACCAAAATCTTTTAAAATCGCAACATAAGTGATGTCTTGAATAATATCATTTACACCTGCTAAATTTACCTGCTCCTTTGTCATATCATTGGATTCCATACCAAGATCATAAGTTATTTTAGCGGATGCCAATGCGTCTCCTAGTTCAGTTGCATCAATGACGCGCTGAGCAGTCACTTTCAATAGTGCCCCATTTTGAACATGATAAAACAAGGCGCCAGTAATCGTATTCCCCTCCTTAATTATTTCTTTAAATTGATATAAATATTTAATGGATAATTTTTTTTCTTGTCTAGCCATCGCTTTAAATATACTATCTCCAATATGAGGTTCAAATAAAGTATTACTCACCCAACCCGTTGAAACTGCATTGGCTCCTCCATAATAATTATAAAGGCGTTGACGAAATTCTCCAAATAAACCAGCAGGCATAGCATGATTACCATCAAATGCAGACACCCCAGCAGATGTTAACATTCCGCCAAGCCAAGGGGTGGCTTCTACTACTATAGTAGGAACACCCATCCTAGCTGATTGAAGCCCTGCACTTATTCCACTAGCTGAACCGCCAATCACCAATACCTGGGTTTGTATTCTTTGGATTGGCATTTGCGCTACGCTTACACCAATGTGCAACATTAATAAAATTAAAAAAAGGGAGTGTTTTTTCATACCTAATTTTTAGCTAAACAAATCTATTTCATTTTAATTAAGTGCTCAAAAAAATGTAGCATAAAATAAAAATCCTCAACACCTTGTGTTGAGGATGGGTGGCCTCGCCAAGAATCGAACTTGGATTTGGAGTTTCGGAAACTCATGTACTATCCATTATACTACAAGGCCTAGTAGCAAAATTAGTAAAATAAAGGGTATAAAATGGTGGATTATCCTCGCCGACACAAAACAAGCAAAGCAGCTGGTAAAAATATACGTGTTGGTAATGAACGCATTATCTGAATGTCTTCCCAAAAAGAAGAAGTATTTGATAAAAATTTAAAAACAGTGGCTGCTTTGTTTTTTGCAAAAATTCTTTTAAATATTTCTGCTCCATTCATTTTATGATAAAATAAAATATGCAATAAGACCGCATCGTAAAATCGATGTCGCGTATTATGAACACTCGTATCAATTGCCTTCCCTTTTTCCAATTGTTCAATGATATTTTTACATTGCTGTTGTATGAATTGAAAGGCATAACCCGAGCTCGCTTTAATAGCATCACCCACTGCACCTATTTTATAAATAGGTGCTGCGAATTCTGTAAAAATTTGTTGCGTCATTGGAATAGCACCTACTTCCTCGTGTTGAATAGTATAACTATGCGATGGAAATGCTTCATTTAAATAGACATCTAATATATGATCATAAGCCGCAGTCTCTAATATTTGATCAGAAAAAACAGTGTACTCAACCAGTGCTTGCTTTTCATTTAAAGGAAGTAAATACATAAATGCGGTAGCTCCTTGCTGGGGAACATTAAAATCCATCAATCTAGCCACCTTTTCATTAAAAACAGATTGCTCAAAATGGACGACTCTGCCTTTAAAATGTTGCCATAAAAAAGGAGGCGATTTCTGATCCCCTTTTTTTGTATCAAAAGTTTGGGCACTTTGTAAACTATTCATGTGAAAAGGCAACATGCTTGTAAAAACAATTTTTGCTTTTGCAACACCCCCCTGCCAATAGACACTTGCATATTTCTGATCCAAATCATGATGCACTTCCATATTGGTAATAGTGGCTTCCTTCCAGTGAACATTAGAATGAATCGAAGCCGACTTTATGATATCATTATAAAAATCAATTCCTTGAATCATTTTATAGCAATAGGGTACTGTCGGCAATTCCTTATTAAATAAAGGGGCATGAATGGATATAGTCTCCCACTGATGTTTTACCAAATGTTCAAAACTACCCTTACTGTATTCCCAAAAGCACCAGGTCCGATCGTTCGTTTTATTTAATGATTTGTCAATCACTAGTACTTTTTTACTAGACAAAAGGGGATCCTTGATTATGTAATGTAATAAAGACAAACCAGCACAACCAGCTCCTGCAATGATATAATCATAGGTATCAATAGGTGCACTTATGCTATTTGAATTATCCATTATAATTATTCCCTATTTTGTAACGCTTCGTCGCGTCGCACTTTATCCCAATATTTTTTTGAAACATAAAGCATACCAAAGCTTTCGCCTTCTTGTTTTTCTAAATGCTTATGATGCATTTTATGCGCCCATCGAATTACTTTTATATAACGAATATTTGAACGCGTAAACCATTTGATTCTTTGGTGTATAATAACTTCATGTACCAAAAAATAAGCAAAACCATATAAGGCTACCCCGGTACCTAAACCTGCCAGCCATGACATATGATTAAATGTTCCAAAAAATATACAAAGCATGCTAGGAATAGCAAATATTAAAAAGAAGGCGTCGTTTTTTTCAAAGATATGCCCTGTTGGTTGGTGATGATCTTCATGCAATACCCACAAAAAACCATGCATCACATACTTATGGGTTAACCATGTAATCCCTTCCATAATTAAAAATGTAGCCAACATTACTAATAAAAAAATCATAACTATTTCAATTTTAACTTAATGAAAAATTTGTCTCATACCATTCAACCACTTTAGGAAATGCAATTTTAAACCAAACTGTATACTTTTCTGGAGAAGATAATAAGTTAATATTCACTTCTTCAATACTTTGATACACAAAATTAGCTACTTCTAAATGATTAGGAGCCACTTCCCCTTCATAATTTCCAATAAAAACATGGTCAAATTCATGTTCGACCAATTCATTAGGCAATTCGGCCTGATAAATAAAATCAAAGGCTTTTGTAACAGGTGTTGCAATTCCCATTTCTTCAAATAATCTTCGAGTAACCGCATCTTCTAAAGACTCCCCCGGTCTTGGATGACTACAACATGCATTGGTCCACAAGCCTCCACTATGGTATTTAGACAAGGCCCTTTGCTGTAATAGCATTTTGCCTTGTTTATTAAATAAGAACACACTAAATGCCCGATGAAGTTGGGCTTTTTTATGTGCTTCCATTTTTTCCATAACCCCTACTTCACGATCGTCAATATCCACTAATACAACTTGTTCCACTATTGGTATGATTTAAAATAAATTTAATTGGCTTCGAATACTTGCTTTTGCTAAAATAAAAAGTTTGCCATAATCCGGAATTCTAATTCTTGTTTTTAGAATAGACTGGGGATGAACTTTTTTTATTTTTTTAAATAAGGAGTAATAATATTTAAAAGCTACATATACACCAAATCTTGCTTTTAAGGGAAGCTGCTTTATTCCTGATAATGCCATTGAAAAATCATTTTGAATATCTTCTTCAATTTGAAGCTTATCTGCTTGTGTAAACTTTGAAAAGTCACAATTAGGGAAATACATTCTGTCCAACCCTTCAAAATCCGCTTTAATATCTCTCAAAAAATTAACTTTCTGAAATGCAGCGCCCAAACTACGAGCGGATGGTTTTAATAATTCAAATTGCGCTACATCGCCTTCGCAAAAAATATATAAACACATTAATCCTACCACTTCAGCGCTACCATAGATATAAGTTTGATAAGTTTGGTCATCATATTCTTGTTTTGATAAATCCATTTCCATACTTACTAAAAAGGCATCTAATAAGGCCGGATCAATTTTATATTTATTATAAGTTAATTGAAAACGATGCAAAATAGGATTCATACTGATCCCTTGAGCCAATGCTTGATAAGTATCTATTTTGAATTGCTGCAACAAAGCTGCTTTATCAAAATCATGAAAGGTATCTACTATTTCATCTGCAAATCTCACGAAACCGTAAATATCAAAAATGGGTTGGCGTAAATCCTTATTCAATAATTTGATAGCTGACGAAAAGCTAGAACTATACATTAGCGTAGTGTACTTACTGCTAAATGCAGTTGCTTCATCATACAATTTTATAGTTGACATAAATATTATTATTTATTAAATTGTTTACAAATTAAATTCGCCACCACTTCCCCACTGATTAAACTAGGAGGCACTCCTGGCCCAGGTATGGTTAATTGGCCAGTGTAATATAAATTTTTTATTTTTTTACTTTTACAACTTGGCTTTAAAATTGCTGTTTGAAGTAAAGTATTGGCCAAACCATAGGCATTCCCTTTAAAGGAATGGTAATCATTTTTAAAATCAGATACCGCATAGGACCTTTTGTAGATTATAGCATCTGAAATAGTTTGACCCCATTTTTCTTCCAATCTGCCGATGACCGTTTTGAAATATTTTTCTCTTACTTCCTCCGTATCCCCTTCCAAACCAGCCGCTATAGGGATTAATAAAAATAAATTTTCGCAACCTGCTGGCGCTACTGTCGAATCTGTTACCGAAGGAACGCTTGCATAAAATAAAGGATCTGAAGGCCAGGTAGGATACGTGTAAATTTCACTCCCATGAACTGCAAAATCTGTATCAAAAAATAAAGAATGATGCGTAACTCCTTTTAATTTTTTATTAAGTCCCACATAATATATTAATGAACTTGGTGCCATTACACGTGTATCCCAATATTTTTTTGAGTAGGATTGATGTTCCTTATCTAGTAATTCGGTTTCAATATGATGATAATCGCCTGCGCCAATTAAAACATCAAATTCATATTGTCTTTGCTCTTTAGAGGAAACTACTTTAGTTAATATCTTTGTTGCAGTGCCTTTTTCCACAATCACTTTGGTTACTTCCTCTCCCATTTTAAATTCAACACCTAACGATGTCGCAACTTTCACCATGCCCTCTACAATACTATACATACCAAATGAGGGGTACCATGTCCCACCTTTAATATCAGCATAATTCATTAAACTATATAAAGCAGGTGTATTTTCGGGGAGGGCCCCTAAAAATAGAACTGGAAATTCCATTAAAAACTGAATATAAGGATGTTTAAAATAACGGGCAATATGTTTTTTCATGGACTGAAATACATCCAATTTGAATACCCCTTTAATTAAATCATAATCAATAAATTCAGTGATAGATACGCTTGGCTGATACACTAATTTGCCTACTCCTACTTCATATTTATATTTAGCTTCTGCTAAAAATAAATCCAATGCTTTTGCTGCACCAGGCTCCACGGACTCAAATAAATTTTGAAGTGACTCGTAATGTGCAGGCAAATCCCAAGTTGCTTTTTTAAAATAAACTCGATAAGATGGGTCTAATCTTTGTAATTGGTAAAAATCAGAAACTTGTTTACCAAAGGAGCCAAAATATTTCTCAAATACATCCGGCATCCAATACCAACTAGGCCCCATGTCAAAAGTAAAACCTTGTGCCTCAAATTTACGAGCACGACCTCCAGGTAAATCATTTTTTTCAACAATAGTAACCTTCCAACCTTTTTTCGCTAAAAAAGAAGCAGCGGATAAGCCAGCAAAACCAGCGCCGATCACCAATGCATTTTTGGAAGGGTTGATCATTAATTAATATCGTTGAATTTTTTGTTTTAAAATTTTGCGTGCAAAATGAATTCTACTTTTTATGGTACCCAAAGGCTCTTGTAAAGCCTCTGAAATTTCATTGTATTTATAACCTTCAAAATACAAAGAAAAAGGCGTTCTAAATAATTCCGGCAAATCATAAATCATTTTATTCACCTCTTGCAAATTTAAATTCGTTATTCCATCATTCAACACTTTGGTTCTACTTTGATCAATTAAAAAATCATTAGGGCTATTGTCTAAAACTGTAGCTTGTTTTGCTTTACGACGATAATCATTAATGAAAATATTACGCATAATAGTATACAACCATGCTTTAATATTGGTGCCCACATTATATTTGTCCTTATTGGTCAAGGCCCTAAACAAGGTATCTTGAAATAGATCTTTAGCCGATTCATGGTCCTTCGTTAAATTGATAGCAAAAGGCTTTAAAAAATCGGCATTTTCGGTCAGTAAAAGAGTAAATTCAGCGGTTGACATAAATTTATGTTTAACATTTTATGGTGTAAAGCTAAACAAAAGCATGACTTTTATCATCTTTTTTGTTTAATTTTTTTAATAAAATATTAAACAAATTGTAACCCGACTGACTTTGAAACGATGAATGAGCATGTAAATAACCCATAAAAATTGCTCATTTTTGATATAACTTGTTGGTAATCAATAAATAAACTTAATTAGTCCTAGCACGACTGTAAATGGAGGGGTTAAACCAAAACCTAAATTGATTCTAAAAAGAGTAGGGTGTCCGCCAAACTTTTCTTGATATGAATATTGGACGCAACTGGGCCCTTATAGGCATGAAGTAATTGTCCAGATAAGACAATTGGGATTTTTCCCTTCATTTGCCCTAAATGTTCCAAGAATTTTTCTAGTTTAAATACTTTGGAGGGCGCTGTTATATGCGAAAAGATATAGTCAGGATTTTTAATACTTACATAGTAGTTTAAATTGGCAATAGGCATATTAGTCCCTAAATAATCCACCTGAACGCCCAATTGCTTTAATAAAAAATGTACAAATAATAAACCAATTTCATGAAATTCACCTTCCGGCATAAACAGGACTACCTTCTTACTATTTGAGGCTATTCTAGGCAATCGCTCGATACCTAAAATGATTTTTTGTCTTATAATATTTATAACTAAATGTTCATGGGAAGGATTGATATGATTGGTCATCCATAAAATTCCTACTCTTGATAAGAATGAAAAAATAATTTCAGTAATGGTTTTTTCTACTCCTCTTTGTTCAATATATATATCTAATTGTTTTTCAAATGCATGCATATTCAAGGAAATCATCTCTTTAATTAAGGTATTAATCACCCTTTCCTTTTGCGCATCTAATTGAGTTAAAGAAAGAATTTTTTCCTCCATTTCCCCCGTCGACATTTTGTCGATATGTGAAATTTTAAACCCATGCTTATTTAATAAAGAGACGTTCAAAATTGTCTTTAATTCATCGGAAGAATAAGTACGAATATTGGTGAGCGTTCGTGTAGGTTGTAAAAAATGATAACGCTGCTCCCAAATACGAATCGTATGGGCTTTTATACCTGATAATTGTTCTAAATCCTTTATGGAATAAGTTGACATATCCATAAAACAATGGATTCGCGAAATTGTTCACTCTTTAATTAAAAAATATAATAATTGATAGCACAGAGCAGAAAATCTACTTTTTTAGATTCCTTAGGTATTCACCATAACCACTTTTAGCATACTTATCAGCCAAAATCATCAGCTGGTTTTTATCTATGAATCCCATTCTAAAAGCCACTTCCTCAATACATCCTATCTTTTGACTTTGCCTTTTCTCAATCACTCTTACAAATTCACAAGCATCTGCATAGGAATCAAAAGTCCCTGTATCCAACCAAGCAGTTCCTCTATTCATAATACCCACTTGCAATTGCTTCTTTTCTAAGTATACCTTATTGACGTCCGTGATTTCATATTCTCCTCTTGGGGATGCAGGAATAGTAGCCGCAATTTGTACTACTTGATTATCATAAAAATACAAACCTGGCACGGCGTAATTTGACTTAGGCTGCTTTGGTTTTTCATCTAATGAAATGGCTTGGTTATGCGCATCAAACTCAACGACGCCATATCGCTCTGGATCATTTACTTCATATGCAAATACGGCTGCTCCATCAACATCATTAAATGACTGAACCAACTTACTAAAACCTGCACCATAAAAAATATTGTCTCCTAATATTAAGGCCACTTTATCTTTTCCAATAAAATCAGCACCAATCACAAAAGCCTGCGCTAATCCATTAGGTACCGCTTGTACTGCATATTGAAACACACAACCAATTTCAGAACCATCACCCAATAATCGTTTAAATTGATCATTGTCTTCTGGCGTGGTAATAATTAATATTTCGTTGATACCCGCCAATAATAACACCGACAGTGGATAATAAATCATAGGCTTATCATAGATAGGCATAAGTTGCTTACTGATACCCTTGGTAATCGGATACAATCTTGTACCTGAACCTCCTGCTAATATAATTCCCTTCATTTGATACCGATTTTGATTTTTAAAAAGATTTTATAAGCTAGCTACATAATCAGCAAAGCTACCAAGTTTCGTGTCCTTCTCTGAAAATATTAATTCGTTTGTAGGTAATTTCCAATCAATATTTAAATCCTTGTCATTGTACATAATACCCACTTCATTACCAGGCTGATAAAATTGATCCACTTTATAAAAGAAGGTCGCCGTCTCACTTAATACAACAAATCCGTGCGCAAATCCAGAGGGCACAAAAAATTGTTTAAAATTATCTGCTGTTAATTCTATGGAGTAATGCTGTCCAAAAGTGGGAGAATTTTTCCTTAAATCTACTGCAATATCTAGCACAGCACCTTCTAATACCCTTACCAATTTAGCTTGCGCGGCATTACCTTTTTGCATATGCAAACCCCTTAATACCCCTTTTTGTGATTTGGATTGATTATCCTGAACAAATGTGATATTTAAACCAGTGGCTTCTTGAAAATCTTTTTGATTAAATGTTTCTATAAAATAACCTCTCGAATCACCATGCACGGTTTCGTGTATTACAAAGCAATCTTTTAATGGTGTTTGTTCAATTTTCATTAGGTAAGTCTATCTTTAAAATGAGTTGTTATTAACTTTAGATGTAATATACATGGGTATTAACGATTATTATACATATCTGTATAATAATCTTGATACGCACCGCTGGTCACATTTTCCAACCAAGCACTATTGCTTAAATACCAATCAATGGTTTCAGCTAAGCCTTGTTCAAAAGTAACGGAGGGGCTCCAATTGAGTTCTAGATTTAATTTGGTAGCGTCAATGGCATAGCGCCTATCGTGACCTGGCCTATCTTTCACATAAGTAATTAAAGCTTCGCTTTCTCCTTGAGCACGTCCCAATTTTGCATCCATTTGCGCACACATCAATTTTACTAAATCAATATTGGTCCATTCATTAAAACCACCAATATTATAAGTATCTCCTTTTTTACCTTCATGAAAAATAATATCAATGGCGCGTGCATGGTCTTTTACGAATAACCAATCACGAGTATATAAACCATCCCCATACACTGGTAAAGGTTTTTTATTAATAATATTATGTATAAATAATGGAATTAATTTTTCAGGAAAATGATTGGGTCCATAATTATTGGAACAGTTTGAAATGACAATGGGTAAATGATAAGTTTCGCCATAAGCCCTTACAAAATGATCCGATGCTGCTTTACTTGCAGAATAAGGCGAGTTGGGGTCATAAGAAGTGGTTTCGGTAAATAATCCTTCCTTACCTAAGCTACCATACACTTCATCGGTCGAAACATGATAAAATAAATGATCCCTTTTTTTATCCCAGGTTCCGTCATGTGCTTTTTCATAGCTCAAATCCCCTTTCCAAAATTCCTTTGCCGTATTTAATAAATTAACGGTGCCTATCACATTCGTGTATACAAAATCCAATGGGGATACAATAGATCTATCCACATGAGATTCTGCAGCAAGATGGATCACATCGGTGATTTGATATTTTTTAAATATATCGGTCAAGCTTTGCGGCTCTAAAATATTCGCTTTGATGAAATGATAATTGGGCGCTTTTTCAATGTCTTTTAAATTTTCTAAATTCCCTGCATAGGTAAGCGCATCTAAATTAAAGATTTGATAATCAGGGTACTTGTTCACCATTAATCGCACCACATGCGACCCAATAAATCCTGCTCCCCCTGTGATTAATATGTTTTTTTGCATCTTAAATTTGTATCTTACAAAGATATTAAAACAAGGATATATATTACTAAGTAATTTAATAAACTTTACCGCATGAGCCAGCAGAGATATTATTCATTAGATGTATTTAGAGGGGCCACAGTCGCCCTCATGATTTTAGTAAATAACCCTGGATCATGGTCAAATACCTTTAGTCCACTAGCCCACGCCAGTTGGCATGGATGTACCCCTACCGATTTAGTATTTCCTTTTTTCTTGTTTGCAGTGGGAAATGCCATGTCCTTTGTCATGCCTAAATTACAACAAGGAACGAGTAGCCAATTTTGGAGTAAAGTAGTGAAACGAACAGTGCTGATTTTTTTGATAGGCTTATTTTTAAATTGGAGTCCTTTTGTAAAGTGGAATGACAATGATTTAATTTTTAAAGTGTGGGAAAATGTGCGCATTTTGGGTGTACTGCAACGAATTGCATTATGTTATTTTTTCGCCTCTATAATCATTTATTATGGAAAGTCACGAATTGCGCTTTTTATAGGCATGATGATTTTAGTTATTTACTGGGTCATCAGTTTTTCATTTGGAGTACCAGGTCATCCATATAGTTTATCAGGTTACTTTGGGAATGCCATCGATTTTCAAATTTTAGGACTAACACATATCTATAAAGGAGAAGGTGTCCCATTTGATCCAGAGGGATTAGGCAGTACCCTTCCCGCAGTCGTACAAGTTATTTTTGGTTACCTAGTAGGTGAATACATTCAATTAAAAGGTAAGAATTTTGAAATGTTAGCAAAGCTTTTACTGACGGGGGTTGTATTGGTTTTGGTAGGTTATATTTGGGATTTTAGTTTTCCTATCAATAAAAAAATATGGACAAGTAGTTATGTATTTTATACTTCAGGTTTAGCCATTATTACTTTAGGCATGCTTATTTATTTATTAGAATTTAATAATGCAAAAGGAAGATGGAGTCAGTTTTTTGATGTGTTTGGAAAAAATCCATTGTTCATTTTTGTTCTCAGCGGATTCTTGCCTAGGGTATTAGCTTTATTAAGATGGGTAGATCATGTGGACGAAAAAGGTGCACCCGTTTACACCAATGCGCTCCCTTGGTTTTACCAGCATATTTGTAAAGATGTCGCAAACGACTTACGCATTGGATCTTTATTATACGCCTTGTGTATGATTGCTTTTATGGGATTGCTTGCTTACTTCTTAGATAAAAAGAAAATTTATATAAAGGTGTAAGCTTACTTAAATAAAGTAGCTGCCTTTTCAATATTTTCAGGTTTGCCCACATCTAATAAAATAGAATCACTATGGTCGTAAAAACCAATAGTGTCATTCACTGCGATTTGCAAATACGCATCAATTAATGAGAACTTGCCTTGTAAACGAAGGGCTTTAAAAAAGTGAGCGTGTATTATTTGAATACCGCTAAAAGCCTTTGCAACTATTTCATTGGAGGGTATAGGGTTGGCCCATTTTTCCTCTAGCGTAGCATTATTTTTCCAACCAGTTAAGCTTCCAGATGGATTAAATAATAAATGACGACTTGAGGTTCGATTAGTAACAGCCAAAGTCGCAATATAATTTTCATTATCCTTTGATAATAATTGATCGGCCGCTATTAATTTATCCAATGATAAATTGGTTAATATATCAGCATTCATTACCAACCAAGCTGTTTCATTTTCAAAATAGCGAGCAGCATGTAAGACGCCTCCTCCGGTTTCTAAAACTTCCTTTGTCTCGTCTGAAATAATTACGGAAGATCCCCATCCCTTATTTTCATTGACTGCTTGTATGATTTGTTCCGCAAAATGATGCACATTCACGACTACTTCGTTAATACCAAACTGTTGCAAGTATTCAATATTTCGTTGCAATAAAGTTTTGCCATTCACCACTGCCAAGGCCTTTGGATGATGATTGGTAAAAGGCTTTAACCTAGTACCTAAGCCTGCTGCTAAAATCATGGCGCGCATAATGAAATTATTTAACCCAGTTTTGTTGGTTGGTATGTTGTAAAATGGTTTTTACTTTATACTTATTTTTTAAATGCCTTGCAGTTTGCTCAGCAGCAAACACACTTCGATGTTGTCCTCCAGTGCATCCAAAATTGATATGCAAGGAAGCAAAGCCGCGCTCTAAATAATTTTCGGTTGTAATGTCTATTAAATCCCAAACACTATTTAAAAAAACATTCATCTTTGTTCTTTGTTCTAAAAAATCCTGCACTGGTTTATCTAAACCTGACAATTTTTTATATTCATCAAATCTGCCTGGATTTAAAATTCCCCTCATATCAAAAATAAATCCGCCCCCATTTTCTGAATCATCTGTAGGTATTCCTTTTTTATAACTAAAACTGTTTATAGTAATGACCAATGGTGTTTGGTCATTGGCCTTAGGTGGGGTAAAACGTTGTATCACTTCATTACCTACCATCCACTTTAAAATACCAGCAAATACAGGCGTATCATTGGCAATAGTATTGCAAGTTAAAAAGCTTTTGATATTTAATAAACCCAATGGGATGCTTGTTAAAAAGTGAGCTTTTCTTTCAAATAAACCTCTGAAACCATAAGCCCCCATCACTTGTAGTAATCTTAATAGTACAAAACCATTGAACTGTTTTTTAAACGCCGCGGCGTCCAACTTGTCAACCAATAGCTGCTGTACTTCATTGATATAATAATCTAATAACTTATCCTTCCACTCTTGGGGTAGTTCTGCTTTTGCTTGCCATAACAAAGATGCCACATCGTAGGGCAGTCCACCTTGCATGCCCCCTTGAAAATCTATAAAAAATACTTCGTCGTTTTGAACGATGATATTTCTACTTTGAAAATCTCGGAACATGAAATTTTTATAATGTCCATCTGACAACTGATCACTAATTAATTCAAACTCATCAATCAATGCTTGTTTATCATAAGGATATTGTAGTGTATCTAAAAAGTAATACTTATAATAAAGCAAATCGGTTAATATAGAATGCTTACCAAATTCTTTTGAAGTGAGGCACTTGTCATAATTTAAACCTTCGCCACCAATGACTTGTAATTTTGCTAAGGCGGATAAACTTTTTTGAAATAAAGAAAAAACATAATCTGTTTTACCTTCTTTTTCTAAAACATCTAATAAGGAAACCCTTCCTAAATCCTGTTGAATATAAATGGTCTTATCCTCACTAATCGCCAATACTTTTGGAACAGGCATTCCCTTTTGAAAAAAATGATCCGCAAAATAGATAAAGGTTTCACTTTCTCTAATATTCAAACTATAGGTGGCGATCCAACTATGGCCACCTTGAATAATTCTAAAATAAACACGATCCCCACCACTTTGGGGTATTTTTTGAATATCATCCCAATCGATATTATGAATAGTATGATAAAGATTTTTAATATGTTTTATGACCAATTCCATAAGTTTAAAATTAGCGCTAATGCACGAATTAAATACAATTAATTAGGCTATATAATTCATCCACTATAAAAAAGTACTAAATTTATTTAAAATACTACCCCTATGATTAACAAAGCACTCCTCTTATTCTCTTTTATTTTCACCTTAATATGCTTACCGGCTATCGCACAAAAACAAAGCATAAAAGGAATCGTAACTGATAATAAAGGCAACGGATTAGAAGGTGTTTCAGTAAAAGTAATGCCCAACAATGCAACTACCACCACTAGTAAAAACGGAAGCTTCACTATTACAGCAAACGCGAATGATTTAATATCATTTAGCTATGTTGGATTTGAATCAAAGTCAGTAAAATATACGAGTGGAAATTTGAATATTACTTTAACGCCCACTACAACCGATTTGCAGGATGTTATTTTAGTAGGAAGTAGAGGACTTGGGAGAGTGAAAACAGAATCCCCCGTTCCAGTTGATGTTATTAAATTAACCGAAGTGGGTCTCAACACCGCAAGGATGGATTTGACTTCCACCTTAAATTATGTAGCACCTTCCTTTAACTACAATAAACAATCAGGAGCAGATGGCGCAGACCATATTGATATTGGAACATTAAGAGGTCTTGGCCCTGATCAAACCCTAGTATTAATAAATGGTAAACGTAGACACAGCACAGCTTTTGTGGGTTTATTTGGAACAAGAGGTCGCGCAGGTTCAGGTGTGGATTTAAATGGCTTTCCCATGTCTGCAGTGGATAGAATTGAAATTTTAAGAGATGGCGCTTCGGCACAATATGGTTCTGATGCCATTGCAGGAGTCATGAATATTGTATTAAGAAAAAACACAGGAGAATGGAATATCTCTACAGGATTAGCAGGCTATTATGATAAAAAATTCAATACTTATCAATTCAGAAAAAATAATGATTATTTATCAGATGCGCCGATAGATGGCATTACCAAATCATTGTCTGCCAACAGAGGTTTTAATGTAGGCAAGAAAGGTGGATTTATTAATGTATCAATTGATTTATTAGATCAAGGAAAAACTTTCCGTCAAGCTGCTTCATCTGATATTGCAAATGCTGATGGACTACCTACTAATACTTGGAGACAAGGTTTTGGAGATGGTTCAATGAAATCGATTGGAGCGATGTTTAATATGGAAGTGCCTTTGGGCGATGATATTAAATTTTATGCTTTTGGAAGTATGAATAATAAAAACTCAGACGCCTATGCCTATACGCGTAATTGGTCTGATAATTGGTATGCAAAAAAGAATCGCTTCCCTGTAAATAGTGATGGCCGACTAATTTTCGTTCCAAGCATTATGTTTACATCAGGTTCGGGAGATACAAGCTATAACCCACATATACAAACTCAAATTCAGGACCTTTCATTAGTAACCGGCTTTTCCAAAACAAGTAAAAATGGATGGGACTGGGATTTTAGTAACGCTATTGGAAATAACAACTTTCATTATTTTGGAGAGGGCACTTTTAACGCTTCAAATATTGGTAATGTAAGTCAAACTCATTTTGATGATGGCGGATTTAATTTTTTACAAAATACCACCAACCTTGATTTATCGAAACAATTTGGGAAAGTGAATCATGGTGGCGTGAAAGTATCTTATGGTGCTGAAATGAGATTTGAACAATACAGTATTTTCAGAGGAGAGATTGCTTCTTATAAAGCATATACCAATAATTTTGGACTGGAACAGGCTCCAGGATCACAAGGATTCCCTGGCTTTAGTCCAGATGATAAAGTCACCGCAAATAGAATTGTAACAGGATTATATACCGACTTGGAATACACTCCTACTGAAGCATTTTTGTTAACTGGAGCTGTACGCGCCGAAAATTATTCCGACTTTGGATCGGTTGCCACTTTTAAAACATCGGCTAGATTAAAAGTAACAGATAACTTTAATTTAAGAGGCTCATTCAGCACTGGCTATCGCGCACCTTCTTTACAACAAAAATATTTTAGTAACACACTTACTTCTTTTTCAGGTGGAAATTTAGTGCAATCCAGAATTGCTAATAACGATGATCCATTAACTAAGCTTGCAGGTATCCCCTCTTTAAAACAAGAAACTTCTATAAATAGTAGCATAGGTTTTTCATGGAAACCTGCTAAAGGATTAACAGTTACCGTAGATGGGTATTCTATTCAAATGAAAGATCGCGTCGTATTATCTGGCTTATTTAACGCAAGCGACGAATCATTACCAACTGCATTAACAGATAAGCTAAATTCATTAGGTGTTGCTACTGCACAATTTTTTTCAAATGCAGTAAACACAACAAATACTGGAGTTGATATTGTTATCGATTACCAAAAAAAGTTGTCAAGCAATGAAAAAATTAAATTCCTGTTTACAGGAAACATACAACATATTGCAATTGATAAAATAAATATTCCAACTGCCTTATCAAGTAATAAATTTGCAACTGATCCATATTATACTGATAGAGCAAAATTTTATACAAATGAAATGCCAAGTACTTTCTTTAGTACAAGAGAAATTTACTTTTTAAAGGCTTCTGCTCCTGAATCTAAATTTTCACTTACTGCTGACTATACAAAAAATAAGATCAGTATTGGTGCAAGGGTTACCTATTTTGGCAATGTAGCATTAACTGGTTTTGGGGACCCCGACTATGATGGAATTTACCCAATGGTGCCTGTTGATAATCCTAGCACTGCAAAAAATACAACTAATTTTAATGATGGAACTTATGTGCCAGAACTATTTAATTACAAAGGAAAATTCACCACAGATATTTATGCAAATCTGCAAGTAAATAAAAAAATATCTTGGATTGTAGGCGCTGACAATCTTTTCAATGTACACCCCGACTTTGCAGTTAATTCACAAGCTAAATGGTACGCAGGCGATAATGAAACTGGTGGACCTTGGGATGGTGTTCAAATGGGCTACAACGGCTTAAGAATATTCAGCAAGCTGGTTTTTAAATTTTAATACTAAATAAAATAAATAACTTTAAAGCCTTCTCGTTCAATCGGGAAGGCTTTTTAATGAACGCCGAAATAAATAGGTTTAAATTTTATGATTAGAATACAAAAATATTTTTTCGGGGCGAACATTGTGAGCGAAGCGATCTGAGAGCACAGAAAAAGATATTTTGTATTCGATAAAACTAATAACATGAAAAAAATAATGACTAGTTGTGCAATCCTAGTATGCACTGCCCTAAGCGCTGTAGCGCAAAATGGCATTGTTGTATTTCAAACGGACTTTGGAACGAAAGATGGTGCCGTATCTGCGATGAAGGGCGTTGCCAGTTCTATAGATCCGCTTTTAAAATTATACGATCTTACACATGATATTCCAGCCTACAATATTTGGGAAGCCGCGTACCGATTAGATCAAACCGTTCCTTATTGGCCGGCGGGTACCGTATTTGTATCGGTGGTGGATCCTGGTGTAGGCACGCAACGAAAATCGGTGGTGGTCAAAACAAAAACAGGACATTATATTGTGACGCCTGATAATGGTACACTTACTTTAATTGCACAATCATTGGGTATTGATTCGATTCGAGAAATTGATGAAGTCAATAATAGACGAAAAAATTCAGGTGCCTCTTATACTTTTCACGGCCGAGATGTGTATGCTTATACTGCAGCAAGATTAGCGGCACATAAAATTAGTTATGATCAAGTAGGTAAAATAAGTACCGCTCCTATTACCGCACTCTCTTTTCAAAAAGCACAATTAGTGGGTAGTCAATTAAAAGGCACCATTGATATCTTAGATATACAATATGGAAATATTTGGACCAATATCGATCAAGAAGTTTGGAAAAAATTTACTACCCTATCACATGCAAAAAATGAAATTCAGGTACAAATTTTTCACAACCAAAAATTAATCTATACTGGCAACATGCCTTTTGAAAATACTTTTGGAGGCGTAGCGGTGGGAAAGCCGCTTGCTTATTTAAACAGCTTAATGAATTTATCTTTTGCGTTGAATCAAGGAAGTTTTTCAGAGAAGTACCATGTGTTCGCGGGTAGCAGTTGGACCATTGCCATAGGTTGGGCAAAATAAAAGATAAGGCTATAAATACTTAAGCAAGCTTCCCCATATATAAAGCCCTGATTTCAAATGGCCTATAAAAGCGATCCCAAACAGCATATAAATACTTTAAAAAAAGGGTACAAATTAATGTACTAAATACTAAATTATTTAGTTAATATTGCTAATAATTTTAGTTTTATGTCATTTATAGATACAGATCCCGGAGAGGGAATGGCCACCCAGCAGATTAATAAAAATTACAAATCTGGTCAAATTATTCAAGCGAATGCAACGGGATTTGGAGCCGCCTCGGACGACTTTATGGAAAGAGGCATTGACCTAAATGAACAGTTGGTGCGTAATAAACCGGCTACTTTTTTCTTTCGGGTCAATAGCGATGCCATGTTGGGTGCCGGCATCCATATAGGCGATACTTTAATTGTAGACCGAAGCCTTCCTCCTAGTTCAGGTAAAGTAGTGGTGGCCGTTTTAAATGGTGAATTTTTAGTGCGCCGTTTACAAATACAAGAACACAGTATCAGCTTAGTTCCCGAAAATAAAAGATACGGTACCATTCAAGTAGCACAACTTGAGCAGTACCATACTTGGGGCGTAGTAAGTTTTGTGATACATAGTTTATAAAATAAATCACCTCATGGTGATTAAAAAAATGTCCTCCCGTGCAAGCGATTGTAGATTGTAATAGTTTTTATTGTTCTTGCGAAAGGTTATTTCAACCGCAACTACAACAGGCACCTGTGGTCGTATTAAGTAACAATGATGGTTGTATTGTGTCGCGTTCCGATGAAGCAAAACAATTAGGCATCTCTATGGCGATACCCTATTTTCAAGCAAAAGAATTATTTGAAAAATATAAAGTACACGCCTTTTCATCTAACTATCATTTATATGGTGACCTAAGTTGGCGTGTCATGGAAACCATGCGACAACTAGTACCACCGGGTTGTGTCGAAGTATATTCGGTAGACGAAGCTTTCTTAAATTTAGATCATGTCCCTTCCGACAGCTTACAGGACTATTGTATCTCACTAAAAAAGAAAATAGAAACTTGGACAGGCATATCCGTATCTATTGGTGTAGCCCCTAATAAAGTATTAAGCAAAGTCGCCAACCGATTGGCCAAAAAAAATAAATTACTCACGAGTGGCGTGGTGATATTAAATGATACCAAAACCATACAAGCCGCTTTACAAAAAACACCCGTGGAAGATATTTGGGGCATTGGATATAGTTACAGTGAAAAATTAAAAACATACGGCATCTGTACCGCTTATGCTCTTAGCATTAAAGATTTAAGTTGGGGAAAAAGATTTTTAGGAGGCGTCGTTGGAATGAAATTAATTCGAGAATTAAAAGGAATGCATAGTCATGATATGCAAGCGCCCCGCACCCATAAAAAAATGATTGCTACCACGCGTATGTTTGGACGCCCTGTTTCAAAATGGCAAGAAATAGAAGAAGCCTTAGCCACCTACGCTACTCGTACCGCTGAAAAATTAAGACGGCAGCATAGTGCCGCTTATGGGGTGTCCGTTTTTTTATTAAAAAAAATGGCCGCTCAGGGGGAGCCCTCTTATTATCATCACGGACGACAAGTA